>Ga0209489_103433_pt1 | contig 30891 bp, 12 predicted proteins | sample SiratrowhiteBW_FD_187527 | JGI IMG/M metagenome (GOLD analysis project Ga0209489, IMG submission 187527) | Root nodule microbial communities of legume samples collected from California, USA - Siratro white BW (SPAdes) (version 2) | ecosystem: Host-associated > Plants > Roots > Nodule | place...
TATAAAACATAAATTTTTTTTTTTTTTTTTTCTATACCAATCTAATAAATGAATTGAATAGACACTACAAGTATATTTGGACAATTTTCGAAAAGGGCCTGGGCAAGGAAAATGCAGTGGATCTTCACATTTTCAATGGAATCCATTATCGCATAGGCATGTCACATCTAAGCCCATTTTCCTGAGATCATTATTACATCTATTACCTTTTTCTGAACACTTTGAACCATTCGTCATAGAACATTTTTTTTGGATTTGCCAACACAAGTAGAAAGTAACGTTAAAGTTTCTTTTTTCCATAAGCCCTTAACAAGGAGGAGTATTAAAATGTGAGTGGGGTTGTCCTTGTTAACTCTTGTTTAATTGTTTAGAATCATTAAGTTGTTCAAGAAATTAAAACAAAACAAACTTTTATATGGTACAGTGTTGTTCTTAAATTTTATGTTCGAAATTATTCAACCCAAACCCAAGTATATTAAATGTATATGATTTTCCATTCCACTAACTAGGAAGATTTCAGTTAAAATATAATTTTACTAAATTTAATTTAATTTTATAAGATGCACTTACCGAAATGATTGTATTTATAAATAATGTTTTAGAAAACTTGAGATTGTTTTGATTGCACTATAATTTTTGTCTAAAATTAAGATTATTTTATTACATTTTTGTTTAAGCGAGTTAATTTTCACTTTAAAAAAGGTGAGTCTATTATTGTTTAATACATTAGATGTTAATATATAATAAGACATAGTAAGACATACTTCTTAATATGAAGCTTATTGAATATTTTTATTATATTGGTCTATATTATTGTTGAAAAATAATATTTAAAAAAGATGGAATAATTTCTTTATTAAAATATTTTTCTATATACCTTTTTTCATGTTGAAAATTTATATATATATATATATATATATATATATATGTGTGTGTGTGTTTTTAATTATGTTTAAGTCTGGATGAATAATGAATTTTTGGTTTTACATTTTAATACTTTAGTTGTTTGTATATTTATATCATGTATTTGAATGTTTACTTGGTAACTGTTTATTTCTTGACTTTGAAAAAATAAAATCTATTGTCATTCTAGTCGACAAGACATTACTAGCATTTTGATCTAGAAAAAGTATATTTTAACTCCTGTAAAGTGAGAAATAATAGAATACACATGTTCCGAAAAAGTAACGATGGATATTTCAAACTTATTATAAATATATATGCAGTATTGATTATTGTTTTCAAAAACATATTTTATGTATTGATTTTAGATTATCATTGAATCACAAAATTATATATATATATATATATATATCATATCTCCTACTCAAAAATTTAATTATAACTAAATATAATTCTGTGTCCAATAGCTTGAGATAGCAGTTGGTTATATATAAATAAATACAAAATAATATATTTAAGTCTTTATTCTATTTACTTGAAAGTTTATAACTACTTGATTCCATTAGATTACGATAATTATAAAGAGAGTTGTTTGAGATTCTTGAAGTGATAACCAAGTTATAATGGAAAGCACACAATAAATATTTAATTTTAGGTGTTTGGGAATGGAATATGTGTATAAGTTCAGTTCATTTGCTTTGGTAAAAGATGTGCTATCACAGTGCTTGGGTGGAGAATTTGACCCTTATTTCATTTGAGATACGTTAGTGATAATTTTTCTTATACACCTTTATTCTTTCTCCATTCAGTTAAAAATTACAAAATTTTACAGGTATATATCATATCTTATTTAATATATTTTAAAAAATTAACCGATAAAAATAAATATATTTTAAAGAATGTATCAAGGAGTGCATAGTTACTGTTTCTCTTATTCATCTTATAACAACTTTAGTATTCCGTCGTTGACTATAATCCATGCCCCTCTTTTGTTCGTATTGACTATAATTATGTCTGGTTTTTCCTAATTCGAGTCAAAAAAAAATCTAAGATACTTCTGTAAAAAAAAATTATAACTTATATTTTTTTCATAATTTTTATGGTTTTTTTATTATTTTCCCCGTACAACCAAACATTCTATATGTGAACATTCATTTGAAACATAAGGTTTTGTTTCATTATCATTGCAAAGACTATTTATGATATAGAAATGATGATGGAGCAGAGCAAAGTTAATTACGTCACTGCTTTCTCAACATTCTCTGTCAAAGCTTATGGGTCGAACAATGCTTCCATCCAATTTCCATTGACTGAAATCTTTCAATTTGTCATACTTCTCCTCTTCAAATTTTGGTATTGATAATTTGAATCAAGTGCCTCTCATATGTTATCAATACATTTATATATATATATATATATATATATATATATATATATATATATATATATATATATATATATATATACCCACCAAAACAAACCTTATAAAATTTTATTGTAATTATTTCTTAAAAAGTTATTATTTTTCATAAATATTTTTTTTATAACAAATTTGAATTAAATGTTATTTTATTAAATTATTGTTACTATATTATTTATTATTATTATTTATACAATTATTAATATGACAATAACATCCTAAAAAACTATACTATAAACCTATCACAGGGTCTTTATAAAGTTTATAGTAATAAAAAAATATACCTTAAACATATATCTATATTACAAAAGAATAATAAAAAATGGAAAGATCTTTATTCTTTTACGAATGTTAATAAAATTATCGTAGTTCACAAGACTATCAACACATACAAAATTTAGGTGAAAATTAGCCTTGAAAATTAAATTGTTTCAAAAATTTGATTGAAAAGATTGAGTTATAATATAATTTTTGTTTGAGCGAAAATTAACTTGTTTGAATGAAATTATGTTAAAATTAAAGGTTAAGTTACAATATTATTTTTATTTAAGAAAAAATTGACTTGTTCAAGTGTAAATATAAAGAAAACAACCTCTATATAACAAAATAAATTTATTTTATAGGTTTTACCCAAACTAATTTAATAAATATAACTCTGAAACATATTTAAAATGATCAATACAATCTAAAATCTAATAAAACATTATCTTTTACTCATTTCAATTTAATTTTGATAATTCAAATTAAATATATGAAAATCTAAAAAGAATTAACTTTACTCATTCAAATCATATTCAAATATAAATATTCTAAAACAATATTAATTATTGAGCTAAAACTAAAATAATATTTAATTTCAACATTTAGCTAGTTTTAAACAAAATATTAAAACTTAATTAAATTTCACTATGATTTTAACCATGTTGAGTGAACTAATTTTCTCAACTATCCCTACTAAAAAAATAAAAAATATTTAGAAAAAGAGAAATTTACGCTATTTAAAAAAACGATATGTTAGAAGTCCTCAACTAGTGCAATCAAATTCAGGAAGATATTAGGTACAAAGGAATGAAATTAGACAAAAGTCATTGGGAGACAAAAAAAAAAAGTTTGTGAAGGAAAAAGAGAGAAGGGAGAGCGTAGTGGGAAGAAAAAACTTTACAATAGTTCTCAGCACTTCTATCATTAATGATAATAACGTTATTGCTATTTAGATCAAAGTTGTTAGAAAATATTTTATAGAAGATAATGAATTTTAAAAGGAAATTACATTAAAATTAGAATTTTGGTATCTATTTTAGAAAATTATATAAAATTTAAAGACCTATTCAAATTAAATTAAAGTTTAATGTGTGTATTTATAAATAGGATAAATTTTGAGTACAAATTAATATGAAGTTAAACTTTAGAATGTTTATTTATTAAAAGAGTTTAAGGAATTTCCTTAAGGTTTAAGTGGAAAACCCTTCGAAAAATAACGTGAAAAACACATAAAAATCTTCTACGTTTGAATTGCACAACCTATCCAATGAAAAAGTGTGTGCACACTCCAAATACTCTCTAGTTTGTGTGAAAATCCTCATTTTTATTTTGTTTTATTCTCACTTTTAAGCTGTTAGTTCTGATTTTGATTCTCCATGCTTCTATGGAAAATGAATTTTGGCTTTATTTGAGAACCATGTAATCATTTCCACCACAAACCCACCCACCAAAAGTTTCTTTCGGCAGAGTACAAATTCTTCCTATATAGCTTTGATACAAACCACACGTACCAAACACACCATTATAGTATATACTTTGAAGATACCATTTTAAATATTTATATTCTTAATAGGAATAAATCTTAAATTCAAATAATTAAATGTATAACATTAAATACTCAGTATTAAATTTCATTGATATATTTAATTTGATTAACCTTAAGTTTGATCACCAAATGAAATATTTTATTTTTCTTATTCAATTCGTTTCTGCCTGTAAATTATATTTGATCAACATCTGCTTACTCAAATAACTCTATCAATTACTTAAACTTTTAAAGTCTTTCTAATAAGATTTTTGTGTGTATGTAGCGAAATAATGAAAAGGTATAGAAAGAAAAATAAAATTATTACGTGAAAAAATAAATGTCTTTTGACAAAATGAAAAAAAAGGAGTGATTTAAGGACACTAGTTAAAAAAATATATCTAACAGAATTTAATTCGAATACGAAACGAATATAAAAGTAATAGAAAAAATATTTTTGTATAGTAATATAAAATATTTAACATATATTTAATGTTTTATATCATATCCATATAGAGGCACAATAGTCAACAGACAATTCCTTTATATAATAATAGTTTTTCATTGATTCTACATTAAGTATGCCTAAATATAGTTATATATTCTATGCAAACATCAAGAGTTGAGACACTTAATTAACAAATGGACACTTAATTAACGGCAAGAGAGTGAATCGTTTTCGAATTATGAATGTATAATTCGTTTATTGATGATACATTTGTCAATTGTTGATAGCAAAACGAATTGAAAGAATAGGTTATGATCAAAAAACGAAAGAAATAAATTTTGCAAATTAATGGTTCAGTAGCTACAAAGCAAAAGTTGATTGGTAGGTTCACGATGAAGATCAAATGAAGATTGGCATCGAATGGTAGCTATGAACATTAACACGGCTTCTTCCAGATCCTTAGTTACGTTTCTCTCGATCAACGTTATCACGTACTCTATTAACGAGGCCTCACAAGGCAGTGTTAGGGGCACGTTCCCAGAAAGACCAAACTCTTCTTCTGCCAACTTGAAAAGCTCTCTGAAAATGTTGTTTTTCAAATACAACAAGGGAAGCACAAAGCGCTTCTTATCCATGCTGTACACAACAAAGTGACCCTTTTCAGCCTTCGTCCACAAGATGCAACCTTCTGCTTTTGCTGCATGTTCTTGAGCCTTTGGCCAGAGGATTCTCTTCCTTTGGTAACTTGTGGCCTCTTTCTGCCACTTCCAAGCCATTTGGATGATCTTTTTTGAACTAACCATTCTTGCAATTACCTTGGACGATGTTTGATCTAAGAATTCGTTGTGTCTTTATATAATCAGAGGTCCACAGACAAATTCTTGAATGCTGCTGATATTGTGCCTGCTTTTACGTGGAAGCGAAAGCATGTGACGTGAACACAAATATGTAGTAGAATGAGTAGTAATTTACAAGGGTTCATGCATGCATGGACTTTGTTGCGGTCTTTAGGGAATGGACTAATTGAGTATGTCCCAAATTAATTTGTGATGTATGCAATATCTGTGACTACCCACTTGCAATATGGTTTATTGGATTGGAAATAGGACCAAATGGTGGCCAAGAACAACAGGAAAAATGAACATTATTGTATTTACTTTGGATAAGTGTGTGCAAATGGTGGAGCATGTGGTCATCCCTTTAATTGTGAAATTTGTAGCATTCGCCGACTTATGGACAAGTGAGACTGATTATAGTGATGGGCCAAATGGAAAAAGGCAAGGAAACGGGGCATGTTGGATCTTAATTGTTTGTGAACTGTCTCGCACAACATTTTCATGGCTAAATCAAATGCATATATACTGTGGAGTACTTTTTTCTTTTCTTTTTTTTTTCAATTTTCACTGCATCAAAACTTTGGAAAATAGTTCAAGAGGCTTATGTTGCCCTAATAATTGTACATATTAGTGTCCACTTGTTTTGTCTGTGGGAGGCTAAGCTCCACGATATGTGTGTTTGTGAATCCGGTTTAATTGGACTAGTTGAGGGAAGCAAATTAACCCTTTCAATTTTACTGTTTATTTATATAATATTACTGGGCTGCTATTTATGGAAAAACGTAGTTCGTCAATTAATACATATCAAAATCAAAGCAAAGTAAAGTTTTGCTTTCAGTTATATATAACAACAAGGTCACTGATTTTTTTTTCAAAGTTTTTCTAGTTTGTTTATTCTGTTGTTTTACTTTGTTTAATATAAATTGACTTATGTTCTGGTACGTTAATCTCCATATTTTACCGTGGTGGCTAGAATTCATATTTGTTAATCTCCATAATTATTCTGTAGTGTTTTTTTTCTGAGATACTAATGTATCAATTTGTTAATTTTCATCATCAAATGTATGATCAATAGTAGTCTGAAGTTGGAGGGTAAACAATTATCTTGAATACTAAACATTGATATTTGTAACGTGTACAAATTGGTATGCCAAATTCTATGAAAACATATCATGTGGTTGGCTTCTTTGTCTTATATATACAATTCTAGATAAATATGAATGGTGCGGAAGTAGATCTTTTATAGACCTTTCGTATGGCCGTACCTTACGAATGGTTCAAAAGATAGCAAAAAAGCGATGAGAAGCATATTCGGGAAATTGTACTTCAAATCTTCGATTCCCTCTAATATTTAATTACAAAACTGGTTCTGAAGCATCAGAGGAATCAATAGAGATTCTACAAGACTTTTCAATCTATATTTGTAATCTTAATTTTGTATACACACAAATATCAAAATGGCTTCAAAAGCCATAAATAATCACTTGTCCGTTTCTCTGCATAAGACCATTACTATGCGAAGAAGCAGAAGAAGAAGATGATGATGATGCCACGTGGTGACATGTAACCATTGAAGTGATCAAGGCCTTCTCAACATCTTCGGGAACACGTTCCCGAATCAACGAGATCACGTACTCCAAGAAGACGCTATCGCAAGGTAACGTAATGGGTCCATTTGATGGTAATCCAAACTCCTCTTCAGACCAATTCAGAAGCTCTTTGAACACGCTGGTGCTAAGGTACTTAAGGGGCACCACGAACCGCTTATGATCCACGCTATAAACCACGAAGTGGCCCTTGTTTGGTGTTGAAGAATGAAGATTATCAAAGTGCCTTGGATATGAAATTCTCTTGCGTTTTCCCGCAGCCATTTTCTGCCACTTTCTTGCCATTTCAATAAGCCTCTTTGCACTTATCATGATGCAGAAATGAAGGTTGATGCAAATTTAATGGTGGTAGAGGTTGTTGTGTTGTGTTGAATTGAATAGGGTGTCACTTGTTCTGGTATTTATATGCACAAAATTAGACAGCATCATGTGGTAGTGTATCTGAAGTGTTTTGCTGATATGGTGCATGGCCACGTGTCATCATGCAGAAACCACATAACAGGAATTTGGCTTGTTGGTGATTATATGCTTGGTCTACAAACACATAACATTTGTGACAGAGAAATTGTGGGTCATTTTTTTTCCTAAACACACTTTGCCACAAAAGGTAAAGATGCATGCAAGATCGTTTTCTTACGGGAAGGTACACGAACCCTAAATCAACATTTTAGATAACCCTCCAACCGAGGATTTGGCTGGGAGGTAACATGTACCTAAATAATGCAAAGATGATTTATGTTGGATTAACTCACATCGTTATACACTTTTGTAAGATGCATGAATGTGAACAAAAAACAACATAAAAACAGTTACATGTGTATCAAGTCTTTAATACATCAAATGCTTTGTCTGGCTCTGATAACGCTACATCGCTAAGTGTTTATGTAAAGGGAGGCACACATACACAACTTGGATGATCATTGTAGCACAACTTTTTTTGCCACGCAGCATATTGTCACAATGGAAGACAAATTTTAATGTTTTAAAGGCTGATATCTATACACATTAAAACTGATTTTTATCATTGTAGCGTTCTGGATATGATCGGGTTCTGGATAAGAATCTTGGATATAATAGCAGGATATGCTCAGGAATATATATTTTTCCTAAAATCCCATTTTAAATATTGAGCTATAAAAAGGGAAGTTAAAAAGTTAAAAGAATTATCGAAAAACACAGGCTTAAGTGTTTCGGTAGAGGTTTTTCTAAACATAAAAGAGACAATTCTAAACAATCATCAAATATATAATTAGATTAAATAAAACAAGTCCTTATAAATATTTTGATAGTTATTGATAAAACTCTTCTCAATTAACGATTAAAGATAGTAAACGCAATCCTTATCATTTTCCAAAAGAAACTTGATAGAATTTACTTAATTATTTATTTCAATGTATTTTGTTGATATTTTGAATAGCATCTGAAATTAAGATAAGAAGTCATTATTATAATAAAGTATATTTTACTTTTGTTCTGAATTGGAATATTCGAAATGAATGTTGAGTTTTGTCTAAAATGATTGTTGAGTTTTAATGATAAGTGGAGATATGAGTAGAGATTTACTTTAAAAGATTCTGCAACACTTCCAAAGTTTATAATTTTTTAATCCAGGTTAATATTCAAATAAGTTGATTACGTATATTGGTTGGTTGATATATGTAACAAATGTCCAATCTTTTAAGTCAGGTTAATACTCATCTGGTTATATTCTTATCTTTTCAAATAAATAATTTATATATTGATATTATATTTTTTTCCGATAAAGTAATATTATCTCTTTATATTTGGATAATAGATATACATTTTTTATATTTATTTTTTGTATTAACAACGAATAATAGTTTCACTTAATAAAATTTTGTTTATTTTATTGCATTATGAGTTTCTGCTTGCCAAATAACAAAATAACTTCTTTAGCTAATACTAGAACATTCACTAATCTACTAAGGTAGACATCTAATAACTTCTTAATAAGAGTGTTTATGTTTTTTTATTAAAAAGGAAGAAGTTATATTAATATAAATGACAAAAAAAAATGTTGTATATTGAACAGAATCATTACAACATTACTGTCGCCACGGTATTATCAACAATAGATATAGATGAATATACACTAGTACAAAAATTATAAATATAACAGTGACTGAAAATTGTAGTTACTGTTAGGAATCAAAATCAAAAGTAACCAATTTTTTCTTATAAATGACTGATTGATTCAGGATAAATATTCAGTAAAAGAAAATTCGGTAAAAAAAAAAAGTGACACTTTTATTCAATTTTTATGTTATTAATTTGAGTAATAAAATATAAATTTTTATCTCTCTTTAGTTCCCTTCTATTGTCATTCTTCCAAATATTTGCCAAACTATTATTTAACTTTTTAAAAATGTTTTTCTCTTATTTATTTTTTTATTCATTAATGTGTTATGAATTGTTAGTTGAGATTCTTTTGAGACACAAAATCAATACCCTATCATTGCCGTTTGCTCATCGTTATTACTGCTTGTTTGTGCTTACAGATTCCGTTACAAAATTTAGTCGTAGATTCATTTATTGTTTTCCATCACTATTTCAGTTATTAATAATAGTCATAAATTTGGTTAATAAATTGCTGATTATATATTAGTAACGAACAAAATAAATTGTTTATTATATATTAGTAACAATAAAAACTCTAAATCTTAAATCTAAACCTTAAATAAAATAATCATAAATATTATTTGGTCATTAGATTTGACAAATTTTTAAAATAGTGACAATTTTAGTCTGATCGAATTTTTTATTTTAACAAATATTTAGGGAAATGAAAGGTTTTTTTGTTGGTTGAGCAATAATTGCGCTTATAGACAGAATTAGGAAACCATTCTTATAGTACAATATTTCTGTAAAGGGTTGAAATATCCTAATGCCTTCTTTTATATACACAATTAAATTCTTTTGCTATAAAAAAACAGAACTTGAAATTTAAGAATAAAAAGGACTCATATTTTAATGTTTTAGTAAAAAGTCTCCAAAAACTTGACAAGAACAATTATCTAAATTATGTGCTAAATTATTAGGTACAGATGATTTAAATAGTTTTAAAATTATTAAATTTTATTATATATAAAATTGTTACTTTATAAATAAAGTAGATATATACTATAAGAGTGAAGACTACAAGATTAATTCCAAATATTTTGATGATGGTACTAGATTAAGAATTTAGAAAAATGTGAGAACAATAAGAGTCAAACATTTTTGGAAATTCGTTGACCAAATTAATGTTTATTGAGGGATAGTAAAGCTTTACAAATTTGCAGATAATTTAGAAAAAATCACTCAGCGAATAAAATTAACTAAATTAATCTTAAAGGGGATTTAAGGATGAGAAATTCACTTTTGAAAACTCGTTAATAAAAAATAAGTCTTAAAGATAATTTGTACGAAATTTGTATTTTTGAAAATTCAAAAATATAAATAGGTTTTAAAAAGAGAAAAGATTAATTTTTAGGACAAATAACTAAGCGTGCAAGAAAAGAAACAAGACAACTCAATTGAAGTTATCAACAAAGCTTGAAAAAGATAAATCTTTTTCGAGTCTCTCATACTTATGATTAATAACTTGCTATATTTGGAAAAAAAACATGATTTGTTCATATATATGAAATCTAGATTAAATAATTTTTGATATCTTGTTTATATATATGTCTAAATGTGGTTTTTATTTATCTCTATTAAAATGAATGAACTGGGTCTGCAAGGAGGATTGAAGCATTACTTTTTTTTTTTTCGTTTTTGAAGTGTTTGGACCAATCACGGATACAAGTATGGGTCGTAAAATGTGTATGAAATTTCAGAAAACAATTGGGCTAACGGTCTTATTAGAGGGTTGGGTTTATTTCAAGTGGATTACGATAATTGATTATAATAAAAAAAATTGCATTTTAATTTTGTTTTTTTTAATCTCCTAACTTACTAGATTAGAGTCTAATTGATTAATGTATATTGGTTGGTTGATCTTTGTATCAGAAAGATCCAATCTTTTAAATCTAGATTAATGTTCATTTGGCTATATCCTTATTTTTTAAATAGATAATATTATATTTTATTATTATATCCTATATCTTTTCGATAAAGTAATATTATAATAGATATACCATTTTATATTTATTTTTTGTATTATCAATGAATAATAGTTTCACTTAATAAAATTTTGTTTATTTTATTGCCTTTAAGAGTTTCTGCTTGCCAAATAACAAAATAACTTCTTTAGCTAATACTAGAACACTCACTAATCAAATTAGTCTAGTAAGTACATCTAATAACTTCTTAATAGGAGTGTTTATTTTTTTTTTATAAAAAGGAATAAATTATATTAATATAAATGACAAAAAAACGTTGTATATTGGACAGAATCATTACAACATTTACTGTCCCCACGGTATTATAAACAATAGGTGTAGATGAATATACACTAGTAACAAAAATTATAAATGTAACCGTGACTGAAAATTGTACTTATTATTAGGAATCAAAAGTGACGAAAATTTTCTTTTAAATGATTGATTGATTTAGGAATCAAATATTCAGTAAAAGAAAATTCAGTAAAAAAAGTGACTTTTTATTAAAATTTTTTGTTATTAATTTAAGTAATAGAATATAAATTTTTTTATTTCTCTGTAGTTCCCTTCTATTGTGATTCTCCCTAATATTTGCCAAACTTTATTGTTTAACTTTTTAAAAATGTTTTTCTCTTTTTTTATTTTTTCATTCATTAACGTTTTATGAATTGTGAGTTACGAGACTTGACACACAAAATTAAAACCGTTGTTACTGGTCCTCGTTGTTACTTCGTGGTCACGGATTCAGTTATAAATTTTAGTGGTAGATTCATCCAAGGTTTTCTGTCACTATTTCAGTTATTAATAATAGTCATAAATTCAGTCAATGAATCATTTATTATGCATTAATGTCAAATAAAATAATTATAAATATTGTTTAGTCACTAAATTTGACATTTGTTTTAAATAGTGACAATTTTAGTCATTCGGTAATTGAATTTTTTATTTTTAACATGTAGGTGAATGAATGGTTCTATGTTGGTTGAGCAAGAATAGTGCTAATAGATTTTGGAAAACCGCTCTTATAGTACAATATTTCTATAAAGTGTTGAAATATCCTAATGTTTTCTTTTATACACACAATTATATTCTTTTGCTAAAAAGAAATAGAACTTTAATTTTTAGAATAAAAATGACTCATACTTTAATGTTTTAGTAAAAACTCTCCAAAAAGCTAAATTGTTAGATACAGATAATTTAAATAGTTTTTAAATTATGAATTTTATTATATATAAAATTGTTACTTTATAAATAAAGTAGAAATACTATAAGAGCGAAAACTATATGATCATTAATTCCAAATATTTTGATGATGGTATACTTAATCAAGATTTTAGAAAAAAAAAGTGAGAACAATTAGAGTCAAACATTTTCGGAAATTCGTTGACCAAATTAATGTTTATTTAGGGATAGTAAAGCTTTACAAATTTGGAGATAATTTAGAAAAATTCACTCAGCGAATAAAATTAACTAAATTAATCTTAAAGGGAATTTAAGGATGAAAAATTCACCCTTGAGAACTCATTCATAAAAAATAAGTCTTAAAGATAATCTGTACAAAATTTTTATTTTTGAAAATTTAAAAATATAAATAGGTTTTTAAAAGAGAAAAGATGAAATTTTTGGACAAATAACTAAGCGTGCAAGAAAAGAAACAACACAACTCAATTGAAGTTATCAACAAAGCTTGAAAAAGATAAGTCTTTTTCGAGTCTCTCATACTTATTATAGTTTGGTTTCTTATCATCACAAATTTCTAACTTCTTTTATCATCGCAAATGAACAAACATTATGTCTAGTAATTTATATGTGTATATCTCATTTATCTTTATTTGATTTGATTTCGATGATTAATAATTACTATATTTGGAAAATCATGATTTGTTCATATATATATATATGAAATCTAAATTGAATTATTTTTTATATCTTGTTCATATATATGTCTATATGTGGTTTTTATTTATTTCTATTAAAATGAATGAACTGGGTCTGCAAGGAGGATTGAAGCATTTTTTTTTTTGGTTTTTGAAGTTTTTGGACCAATCACGGAGACAAGTATGGGTCGTAAAATGTGTATGACATTTCAGAAAACAATTGGGCTAACCGGTCTTATTTATTTCAAGTGGATTACGATAATTGATTATAATAAAAAAATTACATTTTAATTTTGGTTTTTTAATCTCCTAACTTACTAGATTAGAGTCTAATTTTATTTATGGTGACGTGACTTTTATCATCTCGAAGAATTTTCACAAATGATAAAGATTGAATACAAAATTTCCATTAATAAATTGTTCTAAAAACATATAAACGGAAAATATGAGCTATTTTAGTTATTATTTAATAGGTATTTTAGTCTTTATATTATGATGTTTATTTAATTTATCTTAAGATTTTGAATGTTCTCAGTTCTATTTCTTAAAAAAAATGAGTTAATGTAATTTCTAAGTGTTATTACAGTAATACGTGATATTTGATCCCTACATTATATATAACTTCCGTCAACTAATAAAGCTTGATTAATAATGTATCGTTTATTATTTAAGTTATATGTCATTATTGTAATATCATTAACATCATTATCAAATTAAAACATTTAAAATTATGAAATAAAATTAATATATATATATATATATATATATATATATATATATATATATAATATTAGAAAAAAAATATTAAACATTTTTGGCATTTTTTCCAACGTATTAATTATCATACTTTAGGAAAAATGTAATTTAAGTTAGATTTTAGTTTTCACTTTCATGAGCGCTTATTTATATTTTGCATATATTTTAATTAATAAAACTATTTTTTCATTATTCTTTAAATAAATAGATTAAATTTAAAGTTTAATTAAACCAAAATTAATTTTTTGTGGTCACACTCTCAAATGTGTTTATTTGTAATTGTCATTCATTCCAGTCATGCACTATTAAGACTATGAACAACCAACCAAATACCACATGTTCATTTGTGATTATGGAATTACATGTAGCACTAAAGCAAAGAATAATGAAACGATTGTGATGAATTATTATAATAGAGCCTAGTATAATTTTGCCTGAAAATTACATAGCTTCTTAAAATTATGTAAGAGGCTTGATAAATAAAAATAATAGTATAATTCATTAAATCATTTTAAATTTCAACTTATAATAACTAATATTAAGTATGTATTACACATTATTTGTATGAGTCATAACCTTATTTATGAGAAATAAAATAAAATTTAGACTGTATTCCCAAATTCCTAAATAATTTTTTTTTTCGTTTCACAATGATTGCGCTTATAATAATTTGAAAAGTCATATAATAGATGTTTCCATCTTTTTAATTAAATATTTTTTATTCATCCTATTCTTTGTTTAAAATAATTATTCTGTTTCGGATAGTTACTGAAAAATAAGACGTTTAATAAAATGATTTTAAAAATAAATATATTTATAATTATTCTATGTAAAAGAATTTTAAATTGTCATCATTACGAGACGAAAGAATATTTTATGCTCTTATTTCTTGTTTTTTTTTTTATATGTTTTCTTTTAACTCATTGTTATTCTTTTTTCTACACTTTTTGTAATAAGTTCAAGTTTTTTCTATACTTTTTTTTCTACTAATAATCGTATTTTATACTAAGATATATATGACTGAAGGGCAAAAGTTCAAGTTTTTTTTACGTGGTCTTCTTTTTTTTCTTCCTTTACAAAAGTTGAACAACATATATAATAAAAAAAATCTACACTTAAATTTTAGATTCTAATATAGGTATAGGGTTTAGGGTTAATATTTTAATATAGAAGAAGAGTTTAAAACCAAAGAAAGCTTAATTTCCGAATTACTTATAATATGATTTTCCTTTTGTTCATGCTATCTATAGCTGATATCTCAGTAATGAAAAATAAGTTCACTGTTGATAAAAAAAATTAAATAGATGTTTTATCTACAAAATGACGTATCAACGTTTAGGAAGTAATTACAGAGATATAAAATAAAAAACTGATTTTGAACGATTATCTTTTACATTATAATTAATAAGGCCCAACATGATGATGTTTCCAACTTCAACTTTAATTTGGTCATTTTTAGTTGTGTGGTCAATCATCAGTCTTGAGAGAGTAGATTTAATATTTTTTAATTGAAAAATTTCAATTGTTTATTAATAATAACTTATTTATAATATATTTTAGTTATACTATAGGCATATACGAATATATAAGTTATGTAAATCACTAAACAAATATCACATGGGAATAATAGGGATATGTGTAAGATTATTTTATCTCAGGACAAATTACTATTAAAAGAGAGACACTATTAAAAAATAAAATTGTAGCTGCAAATTGACATAGAAAAAAAAAGTCATTATTGAACATATATTCGCAAGTTTCCAATAATGACTAGAGATTTGTTCATTATTGTTTCTTGTTTTAATTTATACAACAGACTGATTTTGTGGACCAGTTGTTTGTAGCAGAAAATAAATTGATTGCAGATATTCTGTTTCTTAGTTTCTGATCTCTTTGTTTCTTATTTCTGAACTGTGTATTTTGTTTGTCAGAGACTCATTTTTACACTTACATTCTTAATAAGAAGATCATCGACAAATCCTAGCAAAAAGATCGTAATCGAAGATATTTATTATCGCGTTTGGTTGTATTCTTATTCTTACTAAATGGGTATGAGTTGTAAACTTTTCCTAAATTCCTTTCAAGAACAAGCCCATAATCATTTTCCACCCTTACCTTCTTAAATGCTTATTTCTTTTTGGCTTTTGGAACGCTCTACGCGGAAACCTTTTAAAAAATCAACCAAACATGCCACATTACCTCGTTGTCTGGTTTTTCCCTGTTTGATTTTTGTTCTTCCATATATATGTTGGTGCTATCTTCATTCTCACATAGGAGTGATGGACAGCTGTATTAGACTATAGCCACCCAAGATATTGTTTGTTCCCTTCATGATGTGTGATTTTTAAGCCATTGACTATAGGCACTAGCGTTACAAAAGCTAATTAATTAGTCACTAAACTAATTAAAGCATTTAGTAATTCATCTTCTTTTTCTCAAAATAGTCAAATAAACCTTTTTCTTTTCTTCTTGTATCTTCCAAACTTAGATTGCACACGGAAGGAGAGGGAAGGTTATGTCTCTAATTAATTTTCTAAGTGTAACATATAATCATTAGTTACAATCTTTTGTAACATATTTTCTTTATCTTACATTTTATCTAAAATTTACCATCTATTAATTATTAAACACTTATCAATATATTAGAATTAATGTATTTTAAAGTTTAAAATTGTGAGTTAAACATAATTTTATGTTTTAATTTTTTTATTACATAGCATGATTTCAGCATAATAAAATTATATCATATTAAAAAACACTTATTAATATATTAAAATTAATGTATTACCATCCTTAATTTGCATCTTATTTGAAATCTATCATTTATTAATTATAATACACTTATTAAAAAATTAAACTTAATGTATTACTATTCTTAATCTCCATCTTATTTATAAAACATTAATTAATATATTAAAATTATTATATTTTATAGCTACAAGACGAAGGAGCGAAAAAGAAAGATTATGACAACCTCGTAATGAATCAAGGTCCACCTCCATGTAGTAACAGTTAAAAGGAAAACAAAGAACAGGTTCCAACAGCTGTTTGGTATTGGCACATAGAGATATGCAGAGTCGGTGAGTGGTCAGAAAGTGACCCCATTTAGTTTCTTGGCACAGCCGCGTTAACTCAGTGCGTGTTCCCTTTCATCCATGCTTATCTATTACCAAAGCCCTTTTGGAAAATGCTGACGTGTCACCAATTTGTCACTGTTCCTCTAAAACCTTCCCCATATATATCTCCTATATATACCTAGCTTCTTCCCCTTCATTTCTAAACCAACCACGTCTAGTTATTCAGTCATCCTCAAAACAATTCAAAATACACACAAACATGGCTTTCTTTCTTCTCTTTTTGCTCTCCCTTCTTGCTTCTTCTGCCACTGCTTGCAATCGCTGTTTGCACCAATCCAAGGCTTCCTATTTCTCCAAAGCTTCTGCTCTTTCATGTAACAACATTCATCTGTTCATTATTGACTTCAATTTCCATCTCTAATAGAATGATCTTGCTAATTTATTATGTGAATTTTATGTATGAATCAGCTGGGGCATGTGGGTATGGGTCTCTGGCACTAGACATGAGCGGTGGACACCTTGCAGCTGGTGTGGCCTCTCTCTTCAAAAATGGAGCAGGTTGTGGTGCTTGCTTTCAGGTGTGTATATGCAAATCAGAAGAACCATGTACCACCAATTCTTTTCATTAATTATTCTTATTATTACTGTCATGAATCATGTAATTAATTAACATTTTTTCTGTTGTAATTAATGGATGGTATGTTGTAATTATGTTGCAGATAAGATGCAAGAACCCAAGTGTTTGCAGCAAAGAGGGTACCAGAGTGGTGTTGACCGATCTTAATCACAACAATCAAACAGACTTTGTGCTCAGCAGCAGGGCTTTCTCAGGCATGGCTCAGAAAGGCAAGGGCCAAGAAATATTGAAACTTGGCATTGTTGACATTGAATACAAGAGGTAGGCTTAAATAAATCGCTTCAGTTTTAGATAAAGTTTGATCCTTTAAATCCCTTTGTTCTTCCTTTCCTTTTTCCTTGCTTTGCCACTGGTTTTGGCCTGTCCCCACCCCCCACCTACCGGCCAGCGCCACCGGCCCACCCACCACCTGTCCAGAACAATCATTGTGAACCAACCTTTTAATATTATCAATCCCTACCTCAATCATGTGCCACTTTAATGACAGTAACGGTCTAATGTCTTTTATATGTATATATACTAATATAATCATAATAATAATAATAATAATAATAATAATAATAATGTAATGTATATAAGTCGGATAATATTTCATGACCCAATGTCAATTTTAATCTATTACTTGGCTTTAGCCAATTAGATAAGGTGAGGTTTGAAAAAATGCTGACTCTTTCTTGGTGGGTGTTTGGTGGAGCAGAGTACCTTGCGATTACAAGAACAAGAATTTGGCGGTCCGTGTGGAAGAACCAAGCAAGAAGCCTGATTATTTAGCCGTTAAATTTTTGTACCAAGGAGGTCAAACAGAGATAGTAGCAGTTGATGTGGCTGAGGTGTGTTGTCCGACACAAAACATTATTAGTACTTTGTTTTTTGATTGAGTAAAATGTTGTTAACGTTGTTGGGTTGATTATTATTATTAGGTTGGGTCATCAAATTGGAGCTTCATGAGCAGAAACCACGGGGCGGTGTGGGACACAAGCAGGGTACCAAAAGGGGCATTGCAGTTTCGGATGGTGGTAACAGCAGGGTATGATGGGAAGTGGTTATGGGCAAAGAAGGTCCTACCTGGTGATTGGAAAAATGGTGTGATATATGATTCTGGCCTTCAGATAACAGACATTGCACAAGAGGGTTGTTCCCCTTGTGATGATTCCACCTGGTCATGATTCATTGAAACTCTCAATAACTTACCTTAGCAGACACACACACACATATATACTATAGTGTAGCCTCAGAGACCAACTTGTCATACTAAGGAATTATGGAGTAGACTAATTCAATAAACTTTCAAAGCATTCTTGTTTCTGTACCTCTCTCCACTTCTTCACTTTCTATTCTTTCTTTTTGTAAGATGTAGCCAACCAAAATAATGATTCTTTTTCACTCCGTTTATGGAATGTACCAATTACATTCTAATGAGCATCGGAAGTATTATTCTTCAACCAATAACTAAGACTAGTTTGTTTCGGGGCTGAAAATAAGTGTTAATACTACCTTTTATGAACCTGCTTTTCCGTACTACATATCATCTATAAAATTGGAAACAAAAATCGTCAGTAAAAACATAATTGTTGTAAGTTACCTTCCAATTGCACTTTTACTGCAATATTTTTAGATAATTATGAAAATGGACATTTTATTTTTTATTTATCAAATGAATAAATTATACGATACGATTTCATATATGAATAAAAGAACAAACGGTAAAATCGAAAGACGATCTTAATTAAAATTATGTTAATTGGAAAAAGTGAAAATAGTAGTAGGATAACACGATTTTAATAAATTTATTTTAATGAATTATAATTAATAAATTTTATAAATTTAATTAGTGGGTTTTATAAAATTAATTATAACTTATTAATTAAAACTATTTTAGTAAAAATAAAATAAATTATCCATTTTGATAATCACCTAAAATTACTGCACAAAAACGGTGAGAAAATTCAGTCACTTTCATCTTTTCCTTCTGATATAAGTCTGGTAGGCTTTCAAAACCATAGATGTATTATTCAGCAGATACCTCAATAATTTATATCACAACACTTTATTTCACATTTTTTTTCTATTTTCTGACTTTCATTTTTTCTGTTTTAAAATTTATTGTAGAATTTTGAACTTCATCAGCTGGGAAATAAAAAAATAAAAAATAACGAAAATGCATAATGGAAGCGTAAAGAAAAGGGTAGAACCAAATATTAAAGAAACAAAAACTGGTAGTGTGAAGAGAAAAAAGGGCTACAAATAAAATGGGCCTTACCATATTCAGAATACTTTAACCTCGGGCGTTGGATTCTCCATCTCATGTTTTTAAACATACACCCCCATATAAATTAAATTTCCTAAGTTTACCCTTCTATAATTGGTATTCTGAATTATACCATTTAAAGTACGAAATATGTTTTCTAGATTGTATTTCATAAAATATATGTATTATCTTAATAAATATTACATTTTAAATCCATAACTATATACCGAAATGTGTAATTTAGAATATATTAATATATTTTAAATTATACTTTCTAGAAAAATATTTTCAATTTCAAAGAAACTAACCGGAATTCATAATTTAAATACATTCTAAATGGTATATTTTGAAAGATGATTTTTGGATTTAAAAATATATACCAAAATGTATCTTTGAGGAACAGTTTTGTTATTATAGTACACCCTTAGCCTCGCTGATGTTGGGCTACAGTTTGTTCTTCAGCCTGTTTCTTTGCCTTGGCTATATTCGGCCCTTAACCAAAATAAATAAATAAACTAGTAGCCGATTTAGTGATACTTTATAAAAATAAATAAATACTATAAACGGGTATATAGTTATTAAAATCATATCATAAACTAGTTGATTGACTCAAGCACTAACACCGACTGCATATGTTTTTATGTATGTATAAAATCTTGTAAATATGATATATAACAAATTTATCGACACATTCATCAATTTTATCTTATATCTCATTAACAAATTTATAAACCAAAAAATAAAAATAATAGTAATAATAATAACAATAATAAGGATGAAACAGCACATACAATAATACAATTCTGTTGAAAGGTAATGGAAAACATGCATACAACTATTTCCTTTTGAACTGTATTTAAACGAAACTATTATCTTAAAATTTTGACCTTAATAAACTTGTAACTATATTTAGTTGTACTTATAATTTTAGTTAAAATAATTTAACATTCATAACTATTTGAATCACATTCTAATTTATACACGCAATTGATCCAAAAATCTACCTGGGAAAGTAAACTCATTTTTTTTTTCTGATTTTCCTTTTTTTATTATAAATATTATTTGAAAAATTTAGTACATGCTCAGCACCGAATTATGTTTTAAAAGTTGAGAAGTGATGATCTCAAATTTTACAATTATTATCCTGTCAATAAAAAATTGAAATTTTTGGTGGACCGTAAATTTAGTTGTTGCATTCTATCTCAAGAGTGCTTCTTTATGTACTTCCAAGTAGTTAAGTAGTTATTGGAACACCTCCAAAATTTACAAAACAGACAAAAATATCTTTAATTTTGTATCGTACAAACCATTTTGTCCTTGCATCTTAATTCTTAGAAACTCTTCTCTTTCTATCTCTGTTACTCGTCCACTGGGTGTGGCGCCTCCCCCTCATTCCGAGCTGTGATTTAGGTGCCCATTTCAATCGGAAATCACCGATTAACATTGCATTTTACAATCATTTGAGGTAGGTATCATCAATTATAAGATTTGTAGTGTATTTAGGAAGATTTCGTGTTGTGAAACTGTTTTTGTTGCGGAACCACCCATTCCGCAACTTGTATACGGATCCGTATACATGTTGCGAAATGGGTGGTTTTGCAACACATTTGAACACCTCGTAGTGTTACTCCGCTGCTACTCCATCGCGCCGCCATTGTTCCACTCCTCCACCGTCGCCAACGCAAACTTCCCACCCACACTACCACCCACAACCTTGCACCACCACCATCATCTCACCTTTGATCTCATACCTCCATTTACTGTTTTATCATTTCTCAAAATCAAGGATAATATAGTAATTTACTGAATGGCAAACTTGAAATTTTCTTAAATTTTGGAGGTACCCCAAGAACACTTGGAGGTGCAGGAAGAAGCACTCCTACCTCAACAATCTCGTTACTAACATGCCTAACTCTTTAATAGTTGTTGTAGGCCGTTGAACTTATATTTGTGTATTAAGGTTTATAATTGGTGTATTAACATGTCTTAATTGTAAAAAATAGTTTTTATGTGTTTATTTGTATGTGGGAAAATACTAAGTATATGTGAATCAGAAGTGGGGATACATTTTAAATTAGGATAGCCTTAGAATTATTTAATATATGTTTTATAGGGGGTGTAGATAGTAATTAAGGTTTTGAGCTCAGAGGCGGGTTTTGTTGGGTTTAGTTTCAACTGAAGAAAAATAAAAGGTTAAGGAGAATGTGATCTTAGTATATCAGGGGCGTTATTGGAATATTTTCCTATTCTTTCTCATGTTCAAACCTTATAAAACACGGGTAATTTGAGATAAGGAAACTTTATTTTTTATATATATAAAATTTGAGTAGCATTTTATTTAATGAAATTGTGTGGAAAAAGCTGTGACCCTTCGATGCAATTTTTTTAACAGTTTGGTAAGATTAGTAGGTGATGAGAATCCTGTTGTCATGACCTTGGAAAAGTCAGTGTTTGAGATAAATTTTAAATTAACAATTGACTTTTGCTAATTGCACGATGAACTTAAAAATTTAGGTAAATGGAGCTTTATTGTAATTTAGTGATGATGAAATTGGTGTGCATAATTGATTTATTTAAATAACTTAATTGTGTTCGTGGATTTGAAATTAAATTGTAGGATGGTTAAACTAAATCACCTTTTAAATATGGGAGGAGTTAAGTTGAGTGTGTATGCGAAGTAAAGTCGAATCATTATTTATTTGGAAATAATATGTAATATAAGTTTATTAGTTAATATCAAAAGTAGTGAAATATTTTATTGATTAGCGAAATTACTTAAGAAACAAACTAAAAAAATTGCCGAATTTTATTCAGCAGAATAGAATTAAGAGAAAATGGGAAAATATTGGCCAAATTTCGTTTAGCATATTTAAAATTCTATTGAGCGGATTTCTAAAAAGAATTATTTTCAAAATTTATTATTTGATTATATGCTTTAAATGGTTTTATTATATATAGTTTTATTTTGTTTTAATGATTATATGAGTATGTTTTAAATACTGTCTTAATGCTTATTATATGGTTAAATTGTTACGTTTGCGTAGATTGAAGTATATAATTGCATGATTTAAATATGATTTAGATAATTGTATTGATAGTTATGTTGTGAAATTTTATATTGTTCGGGCCTAATGTGAATGACAATTACTTAGGTAATACCTGGCATACTTAAGATGTATTGTGTATAAGTAAAGAATATATTAAAATTTTATTAATTTTAAAATATTTTTTATGAGAATATTATGAGTGAGAACTTTGTGAAAGTTTCTGCATGATTAATTATATATCTCATTTGTTTTGTTAATATATATCGGTGAAATTATATATATGTGTGTGTATTATTAAAATTCATACGTTTGAATATTTTATATTTTATTATACGTAATTAGTTAACTAATTATGCATGTGTTATAAAATATGTAATTTAATCAAAATAATATATTTGGTTAACTCCAAATTGGTGAGAATCCTCCCTGTATAATTTTTAATCACTAAGAGTGTTAACAAAATACTGCTTAGCATATTTTTAACAAGTTATTTATCGGTTAATTAAAAAAAAACTATGAAATCACGACTAAAACATGCTAAATAAGTACTAAAATCTAATCAAAAGTTCAGAAAAAGTAATAATAAATAATATATTAAAAAATGCATTAATGACTATTCTCTATTGTCAATTAACAATCATCTACAATTACCTCATCAATCAAATACATTTAAAATTCATACCATAAGTCTAGAAATTGGAAAAGATTATTGTTTTACATTAGCTAATTCATTTGAAGATAAAAATGACATAATCTTCTAGAGAGCATGATGCTATCAATCCATCAACAATACATGAATAATAAGATTTAACTATTTTTTGCTAATAATCCAGAAGAGACTTTTATTCTAAAAATCACATGGTAAACAATTTTTATTATTATTACGACAAATTGACAGCACATTGCTATTTTCATTAACATGAAAAATAATGTTTAAATTAATATACATGTGTGCGTATATATAAAATTAGTAAGATAAACTTTCTTAATCGATTTTTTATCTTAAAACTTGAATGAAAACCGTACGTGAACTATTATTACATTTTTAAAATCAATCATACCTTTTAACAGCAAATCACTCATTATTTATTATTAATCTTTATTGTTGTTTTTTTTTTTCGTTTATTTCTTGGGAAATACATATAATATGGATGATTTTTTTCTCTAGTGTTGGATAAAGACAGTCAATGAGTCAGTCAACTGTTGTTTTGTTGCAGCAAGTGTTGTCATATGGAAAGTGACATAAAAATATGATAAAATTTGGACATTATACTTCATATATTATTATTTATTATTTTTTAGGGCATCTAATATCTTTATTCTATGGTGCAGGGATATATAGCTGATGATATATAGGAATAACGAAAAAAAATATTACTTATACCTTGATTAAGATTTTAATATTTTAGTTACTTGTTGATAAGTATTTAGATCCATAATTGGATAGTTATACCGTTAACTTTAATACTTAACTAACGAAGGGTTCAGACAACATATTCATGCCATTAAAAATCCATTCATAATAGTATAGATAGATAAAAAAAAATGATAAGATAAGAATTATTTATTATTGTGTATTTGTTCTCTTGCTTTTTTCTGACTTAAATCGTTGGCAATTAAAAAAAACGTTTGGACACTAAAAAAAATATTTTGCTGTCGTGTATAGATACTCTGAACTATGAAAACACTTAACTTTTCGTAATTAAATATTTTACATTTACGACCCCGTGGATGAATATTCAACTAACAACAAATTATTTTATTTAATGTTTTTTAATAATTCTTTTAATTTAATCCAACTGCTTACACACTAATATTATTTGTAGTTAATTTTTATTAATTTGAATATAAGATTATCGTAATTTTGCTCTGCTATTAAATCTTTATTTATTATGCACCTAGCTGGCTAGCTCAATTTGCGCCTGATTCATTGCTTTGGATATGTTGTCTCAATAAACATGGCCACATATCAAACAAAAGTGTGTTTATCGTTTATTTGCATTAAAAGTTCTTCCAACTTAAAAAATGACAAGATCTGAATTAGAGGTGAATAAGATAAAATTCTCATGGTTGAAACCTTAATACTTTTTCCTTTTTTATTTATACTTTATGTCACTAAATTATTTTATTACTCAAGATTAAGAAAATTATTTAATTAAATTTGATAACAAAAAAATATATTTCCTTTCTCTTTTAAGTATTTGTTAATTAATATAAACTCATACTTATTTTAATAAGATCCATTTAGTCTAAAATTATTAATGTAAGACACATTACTGGCTTAATAGTATTAATGTATATGGTTAAAATTGCAGAATTTTCACAGTTTTTGATATTATAAATAAATATTGCAAACAAATACAATTGATGCAACTATAACTACAGATACTATAACACAGCTAAGGAAAAGCTGAGAATATGATAAAAAAATTCACAAAAAATTTGATAATACGATAAAAGAATTATAATCATGGACTATTTTGTAAAATCTCGGTTAAGTTTACAAAGTTTATTTTATGTAATTTCTATCATTCACATTAGTTTTTATTACTTAATGTACAATATTCTACTTATTAAGAATATATAAGTTTTTTCTTTAATAAATATGTTTCTAATCACTAATTTGATATAATTTTTCTAAACTTTAAAAGATAATATACTTAATTTAGTAGTCTAATTTTATACAATTTCATTTATACACACTCTTTAAGCATCTAACTAATTAGTAATCTAGATAAATTAGAAATCATAATCAACTAATTAAAAATCCTGATAAATTGCAAATAACGAGAAGAGAAGTTAAAAATAGAAAATAGATTGTAGAAATATTATAGTTATAATATTGATGAATTAAAAATGTTGATAAACTAAAAATCATAGTCAACTAATTGGAAACCATAATAAATTAGAAATCACAGAGAAAAAAAGGATTAAAAATGAGAAATGAATAGAACAAAAATTAAAATGAATGTTTTTTAAATATAATTTAGTGTCTACTTACCTAATAAATATTTAAAAACTGACTTTAAAACATATCTTTGAATAATTATTAAGTGTGTTGAAGAACACACTAAAACACCGACAAAAGAATAATATGTTACATAAAAGTTTTTTTCAACTGTTTACAATCAATATAATTATGAAGATCTTAACTTTACCTTTAATACATCTCAATATTAATGAAAATACAACTTACTATTAATTAAAATCGCACTAAGTAAACCATCTTAACTGTTAGATTATAAGTTCTTAAAACAAAGAATCAAAATTTCACTTGTCTAACCATGTTATATCAGTTTTACGAACTTTGACAAATTTTCATTAAGCATAACAGTTATTTCTTATACTTGTATTTTTCAAAAATGGGTTTAAAAAAGTACTTCTCAATTGATTCCTAGGTTTGAATAGTGAGCAAAAGAAAACGACAGGTTGACCCATGTTGGTACGATTAGATTCCGTTAATGGAAATTTTGGTGCCTAACTGTTCTCAATCACTTACTAATTTATGGGTGGGGATGTCCATCTTTATAGATTAATAGTTTCCAATTGAATAATGTTTCTTTTCAAAAATATTATATATATATATATATATATAATTGTAAAACTAATTGATACCATGGTTACATAAATTAAAATTAATACATTATTTATTCTTCAAAATATATTAAAATATAAATTATTTGATCATTTTATTATGGGTATATAAAACCATTAACTCATTGGTTTCAATGGCATTGAAGACCATTTCTTCAAGCAAGATGTTTGTACAAATTATCCACAAATACTTTTAAAAAATAAATTATTCTTTAAATTAAAATTACTTATGCAAAAGTTACAATAATAATTTACATAAACTTAAAAAGGGAATTTCTACAAATAAATTTTTTTAGAAGAGTTTATTTTCTTTTCTTACCTAAAAGTGTTTTATTAAGAAGTTTACCTAAATATAAGGATGTAAATAAATTAATCATGATCCTTTGTAAGGATTGTAAATATAGGTTGTTTTACTAAATTAAAGTAAGATTACACGGTGATTACATAAATGGATAAACTTAAAAGAAAAATTAAACATTTAAGTAAATTGTACCTGAAGACACAAATTTAAAAATAAAAAAATTATGCTCTTAAAATTAAAATACTATAAATTATATTTTTTATTTCTGTTTTTATATAATATATTTTTTTATCACATTTTGTTGTAATAGTTGGAGAACTAGTTATCATTATAACTTATCAGATTTCTAAATAAATTTAGTTTTTTTAGTCTAAAACTTATTTATTCTATTTATTTTTTTATAATTTTATCATCATTAATTTTAGTAGAGTTAATTAAGAAAAGTGATCCTCTTCACTTAATTAAGTTCATGTTAAAAGTTTATTATGTTTGGATATTTTATTTCAAGTCTATAGATTTTAAGTGATTTTGTTAATTGAACTTAAATTTTATTTGGAATAGGATTTTACAAGTAAGGATTATTTATGTTTTTTTTATAAATAAATGATTTAAATGCTAATGATCACCATATCTTTAGTTTTATGTCTTGTTTAACATGTGTTTGAATTTATTGTGAATACAAGTAGATGGACTACTTAAGTTGTGTTGAACTTATTCTAATTTATTATTATTTTTATTCAATTTTAAATCTAAGTCTTTGATTGAATATATTAATACCTATTATTACATACTCAATATTAATTTTTTTTACAGAGTGTTAGTTGATATTCTGCTTATTAAATATCTTTTTAAAATCCGTGTGAAGCTTATATAATTATTGTATGTTTAGCATTTGAATGAGATTGAATTATTACGATTTGTTAATTAAAATATCCTCTCTTTTTTTTATATATATTTTGTTCTTATATTAAAAATATATTTCAACAACTTATCATTCCATGTATTATTTATTTTGTAACTTATAACGACTTACACGAATACGAATAAATATACGTATATATGTAAAAAAAAACATCATTTTATTAAGATTAGAATTTTATCTTTGACTTTATTTATGAAAAATAATTGTATTTATATATTATATCTCGGTATGTGTTATTAGAATGTATTTCTTGAAAGATTATATATTTTATACTAATTCTATGTTGAGTTTATATTGAACATATAGTTTCATAAAAGTATTACAAGAATTTTTTTTTATTCTAAATACAGTTTTATTAAAAAAGTTAAATAAGAAATAAAAACGTAGTTTAAAACACGATTTTTATATAAAAGTTTCTAATTAACTCCGAAGTGTATTTTTTATTGTAATTTGTTTATTTTAAAATCGTGATTCCAGAAACTATCTATTTAAATAAGTGTATTTTTTTAAATTTACGCATTTACGTAATAATGAAATAATAAATAGTATTAAATCAATCTGGTAAAAAAAAAAAAAAACCGTAGCTATCTGCGCCTTGCAGAAAGAACTTTTCATCTGTCTCTAGCAACTTGTGGTATCCACTATAGTAATGACCCCGTGAGTTTAAGAAAATCGTGGAAATACTTATGGATGTCCATGAGTATTTGAAAAAAAGTAACATTTTAATAAAAAAAATTAAAATATAAGTCTAAAATATAATTTGAAATAACTATTAATTTATTCAATTCGAATAACATAAATTTAAATAAAAATTATTTTTTTAAAGCGTAAATATGAAAACAACAAATGAAAAAAAAAAATCAATTGATGTCTTTATCGTTTGATTCTAAATATTTTATTATATATATATATATATATATATATATATAATTTATAAAAATTTATTAAAATTTCAATAAGACTATGACTTTTAAAATTATTGTGTATCATATTTTCACTAAAAAGATAGTCAAATATTTGAGAGAGAAAAAAAAGTTGAGAATATTAAGTAAACTAAAATCAACGATGCTGCTAATTTTATTTAACAAAAAAAACTGCAGCAAAAGAATCATCAAAATTAGTTGATTTGTTAAAAGTATAAGAACTTAATTAATTAAAATAAAACTTAAAGTAGAAAAAGGAAATAATCAATTCAATCTAGATGGATTAAATTTAACCACAAATTAATTAGCCATTAGTAGTTATAATTTAATGCGGGAAACCACACTAATGGCATTAAATCCTGAAGAGAAAACACGATCTTGGGAATGGGTTTTGGAATTGATGACCACGAAATTTCCTTCCCCATTAAGAAATCGAATTCGTATTCGTATGCTTCTGGTATGAAAAGAAGTAGCAAATAGGAAGCACATGTTTTTGGCTTCCACTTGCAATTTCTCTCAAACATGTTCGTTCATGTAGTAAAGTCACGTAAGCACTGTCCTTCAATGTTTTTTCGATTAATGACGATTCAATCATTTTCTGGGCCCTGCATGTGACAAACTTAAAATTTATCTTTTTGGCAAAAGAGGCACAAAAGGGAGAAAATTCGACGAAAGAGCATGGGAAGTTGCTTTTTGATGATGGAACAAATTTGTAAGACTTTGATTTGGTAAAGGTTGTAACATAAAACATTGAAGAATTAAATAGTGTTTGTTGTGTTTGATTCCAACGAAGTTCATCTCATCATCATCATCATTTTCTTGTGATGGAAAGACCTATTTTTGCTCTTGGGTCTTTGCAGAAGACTTCCAAGTCAAACCCAAAATCATATCCATAAAAACCATTCTCCATTTTTCTTCGTATTATTTTAAAGAGAAAGTGTCTCTGATTTGAAAAAAAGATATGAAAATAATGTTCAGGACGCGGAGTTGCTTTTGAATTCACAATCAAATCTTTGGAAAATAAAATCAAACAATTCATTTTGTATTATTCCTTTGTCTAATCACTCTAAAAGACTTTTGCAATATAAACAAATTGACTTCACAAGTAAATTAATCATTAACTGTAATAAACAAAACAATAATACCTCTTTTGATGTGTATTATTTTATTAGAGTATTCACTCTTTTTTTAATTACTGTGTACTCTTTAAGTTACCTACTACTTTACCATGAATAACGACCATAGTGGACCAAAAAATATGTACTTAATGTTTATCCGAATTTATGGGTAATGTAAGTTTGGGCTATTCCATTTGGTTCAGAGACTCTTTTAAATTAAATATAGGATCGAATGTAATTTGTTTTAATTTGATTTTGATTTATTATAAAAAATTAAACTAAATTAAGGTTTTATGAATTAATTTAATCGAGTTTTGTGTGTTTTACTGTAGAATTATTAAATGTTTTTTCAAAAAAAAAATTGTAATGAAAAAATACTACAGTATTTTTTATAATTATTATCATATTCATATTTTAGTTTATTCTTATATTCATAAATAATTTACATAAATTTATATTTTAAGAAATTCAAATTCATTGTTGTTTTTTAATAAATATAAATTTATTATAAATATAGTCAAATCAAACTATAAAACAATTTCTCAATAAATTTATTTATATATTTATTCATTTTTTATCAACTCAAAATAAATAATTTGGTTTGCTAATTGATTTTTAAAGTGAAGATCAAATGAAACCAAACGACTTGATTGTAAAAAACAAAAAAACAAAAAAAAAAAAAAACAAAGTTCTTGATGGACTTTCCGCTTTTTATCGATTTTTTTAATTATTTTTTAACTTCTCTACAAATCCATGAATAGTGTTTAGTTTACAAAGTTGTTAAGGGCAAGAGAAAAATTGTCAACAAAACTTTCTAAACTACTTTTGTTTGATATTTTTCATTAATAACTAAATTTTATTAAAATAATAAATTTGTGTAATTGTCGTTTCTAAATATGAGGGTCAACAAATAAGATCGAAAGCAATAACAAATGCATTTCCTTAATAATTTTAGACTGACAGTTTACAGGGTCATAAAAACAATGTTAAATAGATGCTTGCTAAAATTCTTCCTCTACATAATTGGGGATGTGGATGTGTGTAGTATGAATTTGGATTCCTTCTATTATTATTTTTTAAATATACTGATTTTTGATATTTTTAAATACATTTTTAAAAAATAATATATTAAAATCAGTATATTTTAATGACATAATAATACAATATTACAAAAAGTAAAAAAAAAAAAACTAAATTATTCTAATCTTAACTAGTTTTAAGACACACATAATTATATTTTAACGTCTCTAAGATATTATTAAAATTTAAATATGTTTTATTTTCTGAA
>Ga0209489_103434_pt1 | contig 30890 bp, 21 predicted proteins | sample SiratrowhiteBW_FD_187527 | JGI IMG/M metagenome (GOLD analysis project Ga0209489, IMG submission 187527) | Root nodule microbial communities of legume samples collected from California, USA - Siratro white BW (SPAdes) (version 2) | ecosystem: Host-associated > Plants > Roots > Nodule | place...
TTTTTTTTTTTATAACAAATTAATTATATTTTCAATTTTTAAATTTAAGTATCTATCATTTATATTATCTAACTTCTAACCCTGCATGTGTTATTATAAATAAGTTAGTATTATTAATTATATATCAATATTGACCAAAGTTACTTCATTTTATAAAATCAAAAACTAAATGAACTATTAAATTTTTATAAGAACTAAAATTACACAAAACTTTATTTAACCTTTAATTTATATATATATATATATATATATATATATATATATATATATTTATAGAATTGAATCTTAAACTCAACATACTTATTCATTCTGCAATAAAAATATTTTAATTAATTAAAATATAATTCTAAAAAACCTACATATATAAGATTAAAAATTAGAATGAAATTTCACAATTATTTAAATATGGAGACTGAGATCATTGAAAAATAATAAAAAACTAAAATTGTAGATAAGAATTAGATAGGAATGATGACGATTGTAATTTAACTTTTTCTTTTTTATCAAAGTGTGGATATATATCAATACAAGTATCTATTGCTCAACTTTATTTAATTGCAATAAATCAGTGTCACGTTTTTGGAAGGAATTCAGAGAAGAAATTAAAAAGGTGAACTGAAGAAAATGTACTAAATTTAAATTGTCAGAATAAAATTAATTGAAAATGTAAAAATATAGATAATTTGTTTATAAAATGTTAAAATATTGATTTAAATACAAAGGTAAAGATATTTGTTCTTTTACAATATATAGCATTATAGTCTTAGATAAAAATTAAAATGAGAAAAATTACTACTCCATGTAACATTTAAACAATAAAATTATTATTCCACCAGAAGTAATATACTTAGACACATACAAATATTAAGAGCATTATTTTTTTATTAACATTTAATACAATAATGTATTTTGAATTTAATATCAAGATGACTGATTAATATATTCATTTAATTAAAAAACAAATTTTAAGATAGTTATTCAAGTTTACTAATTAATTTAAATTAAAAATTAATACTTTGTTTTATAAAACAATCAAATTACGTAAAACCCTTTTTACGTTTTTAATTTATTCATAGTAATTTCTTTATTATTGGTCACATCATATGCTAAGCTTTCGTGACAAAAATTAGTCTAGACAATCATATGCGCAATGATAAAATGCAATCTTGCATCATTCTTGGAACCGTTATAAAGTTTTACATTTTTAATTAACTTTATTAAAAGTAAATGCAAAATTTGAGTATTAAAAAATAATTTTAGAATAAAAGGAGTATAATTAAAATGATATCAAAAGATTTTATTATCAAAGTAAAAAGTTTATATAAATATAAAAGTTAATTATTTAGATTTAATTTTAAAATAATTATTATTTTTAATTTTTTTATTATTTTTCTTTATATTTCATTATTAGATTGACAAATTAATTGTTAATTTTAGATTTTTAATTGTGAATAGGATAAAAATGTCAAATTATTATTATTTTTATTTAAGTCAATTTTATTTACTTTTAGATAAACATGTTTTGTATGTGATTTATGAATTAGTTTTTATTAATTTAACGTTTGGCTTATGATTATTTGAGTAGTTATAGGAATTTGAATTGGATCAAGTGATTTGAGTAAGAGTATGTATAGTAGTAGTTTTTCCTTGAATAGGAGTAACTTTTCTTTTGTATAGAATAAAAAGAAAAAGCTTAAGCAAGCTAATTGAGGACTTAGGTCTTAAGATGCAGCCTTACATGACTATACACATATTATGGAAGCTTTGGAGCTTATAAACACTTGAAAAATGTAATATTTAAGCAATATGGGACTTGGAATATGTATGTGGGAAAATTACAAGTACAACTGCATTTTGAACATTTTAATCCCACATTCCCTAGTCTTATAAGTGTTAGGAGCTCCACTCTTATAATCATCACTTTGAAATTGAATGAGAATTTGACTATGCATTTTACTTGTCTTCTTGTTCCTTTAAAGTCACTTAATTTGGGAGTAATTTTCTCTTTGGCCTTTAAAGTAACTTAATTTGGGAGTAATTTGAAGGTTTCCAATATTACTCCCAAATTAAGTAACTTTAAAGAAATAAGAAAATACAATCAAATTCTCATTTTATTTCAAAGTGGTTACTTAATTTCAAAGTGATTACAAGACTGTCGGTGGACTTTTACTTTTATTTATAGGCTAAGGTGTTCCTAACACTCATAAGTCTAGGGAATGTGCACATACACATATTCCAAGTCCCATATTGCTTAAATATTGCATACGGTATCTTAGCCCACCTAAGCTTTTTATTTATTTATTTATTTTATACAAAAGAAAGTTATTCCTATACAAAGGAAAAACTACTACAATACAAAAGATTTTACCCTTCATAAGATAAGAGTCTTTTGAAATTTCTATTTTTTTCCATTTTTTAACCATGGACCTTGTGAGTGGCTTTATGGAGAATTTGGTCCCAAAACTTAGTCCTTTGGCCAGAATGATATGTTGTACATGTGTAGTATGAAGTATAAATTATGTTGAAGTGTGATTAAGAAATAATATTTTTAGGAAATGGAATAACGTGTTGAGATTGTTTATGATATGCTGATTCTACTAATATGTATGAATCATGTAGATGAAAAAAATATTAGGTAGTGAGAGTAAAGGGAGATTCATATGAATAAGTTTATAGTTTGAAAGATAGTTGTTCTAACAAGTCATATGAATTTATCTTATCATATGAAAAGATATAATTTTTATGTTTTTGATATAACTGTGTGAAAAAATAAGATAGTGAATGCAATATAATATATGTATATCTTTGAGTCAAAAACGTGTTTTCTAAAAGTGAAGTCAAGTGTATGTATATATTCTAGTAGATTTCTAGTATAAATGATATTGAATAAGAGTTATTTATAAATATTTGATTATTTAATACCACAATGGATTGAAGTTTGAAATTAAGATTTTTGTAATTGTTTTAAATTTAATCAAAATTATTTGGAAAGTTAAAAAAAATTCTCTATTTTGGATATATATATATTTAAAAATTTAAATAAAAAATATTATTTTGAAATCCTATTTTATTTAATGTGATATAAATTATATACCTAACTACATTGATATATCTTTATAAGATGATTTAACTACGGTGATATATAAAAGAATATTTATGACCTCAAACACAAATTAAAAGAACATATTTTTAGAGTATTTGAAGATTAAAATTTATGAAGTACAATTTTCTATCAATTTACTTGGTGTATTGAATTTCGGATTTGGTCAAAAGTGATAGGAAGGAATTTGTAAGAAGGAAAATAAGAACTAAATTGTATTAAAAAATAATTAATAAGAATATTTATATAAAGAATACGAACGAGCACATAGAAAAACTAATAATCACAGTAAATTTGATTAATCCCTTATTTTTTTTAAATATCTTTTCTTTTTCAACTCAAAAACTGTCAATTATAACTATTAGTTAAACACAAATTAAAGTTCGAGTTTCCTAGGAAAAATATTATTAAATGATGTCATTAAAAATTAAGACTTGAAATTTAGACTTTTAAAACTGCCGTAACTGTTGGCTTTAACTATTAAAATATTAATTAAACATTAGCCATTAAATTAATATTCTCATAAATGTCTCTTTAGTTAGCTCTCTCACCACACCTAACACCAAAAGGTAAATTAAGCACCAAACCGACTTTTAGTACCAATCTCACGATTACTCCAGAAGCACTTTTTTTGTTTCTCTCTCTACAATCCAAACACGGCATAAATTAAAAAACGGACATTTTTTTTTTCTTTCTTCAACTAAGTTGTTTGTTCCTTCTACAAAAGTACAAATTCTTTGCTTCATACATTGGTCTCTCTCTCTAAAGTTCAAAGTTCAAACAAAAGAAAACGCAATCTTTCTCTGTCTCTTTCTCTCTCCTCCGCAAAAACTTTCTCCGCAACACCAAAACGACAACACGCAACACACAAAACGACTAACCAACACCAAAACGCAAACACTCTCTCCTCAAAACGACAACCAGCAAAACAACACAGCCACCGTCCTCCACCGTCTTCTCTCACGTAAGGTATCTTCATCATTCACAAAATTAAAAAAAAAAACTTTTTTTTATTGTTATTATTATTTAAATGTTTTAAATTCCGATGAACCTTAACAGGGTCGATGGCAGAGTTTGGAAACAGCGCCAATACGACGTCGTCGAGATTCTCCTTCTTCAACCGCTCCATGACGACGCTTCGCAAGGAAAAGCCGCCGCGGAAGCCGCCGCAGCTGGACCGGTCGCTGACGAAGATAGCAGAATCGCCGCCGCGCGGCGGCGGGAGCGTGGTGAAGAGGCTCTGCAACTTCTTCGAGTCCGCGAAGTCTTCGTCTTCGGAGCAGCAACACCGCCACAACGAGCTGAAACCCTCGAAATCGCTGGAAGCATCGGACTTCTCCCTCGATTCGCCGGCGAAATCGATCGATTCCTCGCCGGAGATTCGGCTGCCGGGGACGGAGGATCGGATCGTGTTGTATTTCACGAGCTTGCGCGGGATTAGGAGGACCTACGAGGATTGCTACGCGGTGCGGATGATATTTCGGGGATTTAGGGTTTGGGTGGACGAGCGTGATATTTCGATGGACGCGAATTACAGAAAGGAGTTGATGAGCGTGTTGGGGAAGACGAAGGGGCACGTGGCGCTTCCTCAGGTGTTTATCAGGGGGCGGCACCTGGGGGGTGCTGACGTCATCAAGAACATGTGGGAGGTGGGGGAGCTTGGGAAGGTTCTGGAAGGGTTGCCGAGGACAAAGGGTGGGTTTGTGTGTGAGAGTTGTGGGGATGTGAGGTTTGCACCTTGTGGGAATTGCAGTGGGAGTAGGAAGGTGTTTGATGAAGATGAAGGGGTGTTGAAGAGGTGTTTGGAGTGTAATGAGAATGGCTTGATAAGGTGCCCTAATTGTTGTTCTACTTGAACTTTGGAAAAAAGAGAAAAGAACAAGTGAAATTTGAAACCTTGGTGTGTGTAGGTGTTGTTAGCATAAACCTAGATGCAGTTCTTTACTTGTTTCTGGTATTGTTATCGAATCAGGATTACAGTTTTACTTCCACAGTACAAGTTTGGATTTGGGGTTTGTCCATTTGAAGCTTCAATTTTAGGTTATTTGGCACTCTTATCCGATCAGAATTGGAGTTTCACGTGCATTGAAGAGTATTAGATCATAGTGAAACTCCAATTTTACGTGTTTTTGGTGGTGTTATCTGATGAGAATTGAAGTTTCATGAGTGGAATGATGAATTGCATGAAGGATGTGAAACTCAGATTTTGATTGGAGGGTGACATCAGAGCATTTGAGGAACTGTGTTTAGGTTTTGTGGTAGTAGTTGTTGTTGCATATATATAGGATGCTCAAGTTTAGGGTTGGTTTGTGATTTGAAGAAGGTGAAGGTGTTTGGAGGTAAAGGGTTTGGTTAAGGTTATGTGGTGATTCAAAGCACTCTTTGAATTTTTTTTTTTCTATGGGTGTTTTTTTTGGGTTGTGTTATGAGCTGATGGTTTCTTTGTTCAGCTCCTTGAACTGCATTTTGTTCAAGAGTGTGATTTTTTATCTTCCACACAGGAAAAAAATAATCAGATGTGTTTGTATGATGTCTGTTGTACTTCATTTACAGAGGAGTGTTTCTCATCGAAACAATGTAAATATTTAGTAATATCAAAGGGATTTGCAAATATTGACCATTAAAATCTGTTTTTGTTTCTGTATTATTGACACTTTCCATTTCTTAGTGCTGTGTTTCTTTTTGGTTTCTCATATATCTTGTGTTAAAAGACAATTTTCTGATGGCACTTAAGTTCTGCATTCTTGAATGCAACGTGTCAAAATGGTAAAATGCCATGTATCTGTGAGATGTGTTTTTGAGTGGGGACAGGGTTTCTCTTGGGGCAATTGAAATATATGCTCATGCAGGATCCTAAGGTTTAACAAAAAAATGGTCGTTGGTTTTATCATGATTTCTGGTTATTGTCATTCTTATTTTAGTTCTCAGACTTTGTGCCTGGTTTTTGTCATATCTCGATGTGTGGGGGCATATGACATGTGACAATGTGCTAATAATATTAAATATCTTTTGTGAACACAAGCCAGTTCCTGCTTGTTACCTTGAATGTGCTGTTGTTTTCCAATGTCTTAACCCTCTCTTAATCCTATATGCAATTTTAACTGGTGAAGAAACTGATGGGATGTGGACAAAGAATGTTCCTAAAGCTGAGGACATTTCTCTTTCTTTCAGAAAATCTTAGAATTGTTTTCTTTACAAAATTTTGGATTGGAATGTGCATCAACATGCTCTCAGTGGCCAATTACACAAACTAATTAGTTTGAAGACAAAAAGGCAAAGAAAGTAGGGAAAACACTATATTGATTAGACCAAAAGAGGATACTAGTTTTAAGGTAGTTTCTGAATTTTAACAAGTTGAAAAAAAAATTCTAAAAATGATTTCAGTTTCCACTTTCTTCCTTCATTTCATACTAGTGTTTGCATGGTATATAATTAAAATGAAATTCAGTGCTTGTTTAGACAGAATGTGTTTGAAATGAAAAATGAAAACTGTTTCAAGAACTCTTGTTATTTATATAAAATTAGGAACTAACTTATTATAACAAGAATCGAAGTGACCATTCTGCTTTATTGTTCTTTTCCATACCCATAAGAAGTTGAGAACAGGTAAGTCAGAGTAACTAATATTTGTGCCTTTGGTATATGCTAATGCAATGATGAATCTATTGTCCTTATCCATTTCCCCTCAGATTAACAATTATGATGGAATATATTGAGCACCCTCTTGATGTTTCTCCATGTATCATTGAAGGGTTTGTTTTGTTTTCCATGTTTGATGTTGTTGGTACAAGGCTGTTTTCCTATTTCCATTATCAAGAGGAAGGGTGTGCCAACTACTCCATAGATCATAAGTAGACTCAAGACCAAAATATAGTATTCTTATATAGTAATTAATAAATATTTATGAATATGTCTTTGATAAAATAATCTAGTTTGAGGTATGATTGTTCATAAAATCTGAGTATTTCTCTTGACAAAAATTCCAACTTTACTTTATCATGTATGGTGTGAGAGACTAGTCCTTTTCACTAGATTTAATTTCCATTGATAAATCTCAAATACTAGGTTGCTAACCTGTAAATTAATGTTAATATTCAACCAAGTCATGTTTCATATTCAACAATTGAATTTAATTTGCATTGATAAATCTTAAATACTAGGTTGCTAACCTATAAATTAATGTTAATATTCAATCAAGTCATAGTTCATATTCAACGATTGAATTGGGAACCTTCCCACATCACAATTTTGTTGGCTTTGTCTTCTTTTCAAGGCACCCTTTTGGTTTCCAATGAGAGTCCCTCCAATTGAATGTGATGCAAACTTTGGGTAACTTGGAAACTAGAGAAAGATTCATGGGATTGGATTCTAGTGTTTGTTTGCATTATTTTTGGGTTCAAAACTTGCATCTTTAACAAAGAGAAAAAAAAGGTATATAGTATTAGTACAAGACAAGGAAACAAAGTTAGACTATCCATTCTTGAAGACAAAGTGATGGAGAAAGGAAAAGAGTCTTTTGCTTTGGTTATTTAAAGAACTGCAAGCTTCAATGCACATTAATTTTTCATAATAAATCTGTGATGGTGCACCAAAAATTGTTTTGGTATAGGAAAGGTAAAACCTAAAACTTTATTATACATAATATCTAAACTCTCATTAGTAGGTTGAATTTAATGAGTTGCATTAAGAGTCAATTTGTGCAATTTTTTAAAATATTTGTAAAATAGAAAAATAGAAATAAGAATTAGTTTTTTATGAGTTAAAATTAGTCTAAGAACAATTTCTTTTATGTAATAGCAAAATAAATTATACTAATTTATGTGGTTGTCTCTTGAACTTGGTGCTTCTACTGTCCTTGTATCTTTGCCCAACTATTTTTTTTTTTAGTTGTTTCCTTGTATGCCTGCTCTTTCCGTTTGTTCTTTAATTCTCTATGATTTTTTTCCAACTAATTTATCATTCTAATTTTCTTAATTTATAGACATGTTCTCTTAGTTTTACAATTAATATCAGGTTTAAAATTTTGGGAAGAAATACTGTGACAGCAACATTTTGGTGACTGACAAGGATGTGTTGGTGGCTAGCAGAGATATTTTTTTTGTTTTTTGTTTAATTTTTTTTCTTTGTTTTTTATAAGTTGTACTTTGACATTTAGATTTGGGCTGTTGGCCCAATGTATTTTGCTTTTTTATTTCTATTTTTTTTTTCATGTTGGTGCATTCTATATTGGGCTTAGGATAGAAAAAAACTGTTGTTGGTATAATAATAAAAAATAGAACAAAATTGAATGTTGTAGCTTTCAAAATTAAATCAATCAAACAAAATTATTTAAGAAAAAGCTTCTAAGACTTGTTGAAGTGGAATAAACTTCTTCAAAAATAAAAAAGATAATTGCAACTTCCCTTTCAACGTATGTTTTGGGATTTTTACTAAGACTATGTCACTAGAACCTTTTCATTTCATTGACTTTAATTTAAATATGATTGACTTTATTATTTTACTAATATCTTTTCATTTCATTGAGTTTAATTTAAATATGATTGACTTTACTATTTTACTAATATGAGTGACTATGTCACTCTGCACATATGATATAATCATATGTGCACTACTAATATTAATATATTTGTAATTGAGTATGAAGAATTAAAAACTAGATGATAATTATCACACATAACAAGTACACTTTTACATGGAAAAATATAGTCATCAGACTTACGAGAAGAAGATAGTTTTATCTTAAAGCGATATTGCTTTCTTCATTATGGTCGTCTTTTTTATGGTCAGGTAAGAAGTTATAAAGTTTAGAAGTTGCTGAAAAAATAACGTTTTGAAGGAGATGAAGTAATTATTCTTTTGTTAATGACATCTTTATCCTTACATGATTTATAAAAATGAGTTTTTAAAGCTTTATATTTCCTAAAACATATTTTCAGAATGTATTAAGATACTTTTAAATTATACATTCTAAAAATATCATAGAAAAATATAATTCAAACATTATTTCCAAATATATTCTTAAATTAATTTTTAATTATTCTGAATTTGTGATTTCAGAATATTTTATATCATTACGGAATAAGCTTTCTCAACAGTTTAAAATAAAATACAATTTAATCAAAATTAATTTTAAATACAATTCAATATCACCACCTGGTAATAGTTTTCCCTTCAATCAAAACCAAGGATGTGGCAATATTGCAACTTTTGGAAGATGAATTTTTCTTTGAACAAAAGGGTTTATGATGATAATATAAATTTATTTGTGAAATATTCCAGAAGGATTGTAAGAAATTAGTTATAAATTACATACATTCTGGAATTTCGAAAATGTATAGTCCAGAAACATTTCCATATATTCTAGATAACATTTTCTTGAAAGAGAAAAAAATTTGAAATATTATTTTTTTTATTATACTATAATGGAAAAATAGTGTGCAAAGATAAACTATCTTCAGAAAATGAAAACTATTGTAGATTATTCATGATTCTTTGTACTTGTTATAATACTGCTGTGTTTTCCTAGTTACTGATATCCTTAATCAGTTGTCAATATAAGATGAAATCAGTTAAAATTTTTATCTTGCTAATTTTGGAAATATTATTGATCATAAAATGTTTGGTTACATGCATCAGAAGTTGTTGTTTGATAACAAAAACAAAAGCCTGAAGAGTTATAAATATTATCACGATAAAGCATGATTAGCAAATTAATGAAACTTGTTAAGATACTAATACACCAACAACAAAAGTCTTATCTCAGTAGGTGATGATGAATCAGACACATTGAACTCTGTAAAAAGATAGAAACTTCGATAGTGAAGTATTCCCATCATGTCATGGAACAATGTACAACACAAGGAGACAGTAGAATATACACACACATACAAATTCCTATGATTTGTGCTCTAAAACCAGGTTCAAGATGAGTTCTGATCCTTAACTTTTGTTCAGCTGTTGAGTAAGAGTAACACACTTTTATCCAGCTATTGAGTGAGAGGAACACACTCAAGTTCAAGCTCAAGTTCTCCTCTCTCAATATTCTGTAGTCTCACTGAGATCTCCTGTTTGATCTTGCCTTCATCAAGGGATATGATACCATCTCTGACAAGGGTGTTGTCCTTGCTTGCTACAAATTTACCAAGCTGCATGGACTCATTGATGTTCGATTTCTCATAGGCCTTTGCGGCTATAACTAGAGGTTGAATGTCTATTTCAGCCTCTCCCATAAAATCATCAGTTGAAAATGTATCCTTGTCATACACAAGCTGCACATAAAACACATCAGCATACAATATTGTCAGAAGTTCTTAAGAATTAGACTTTAATCCTAACTCAATCTTACAAAACACACCAGCATACAATATTATAGAGTTAGACTTTAAGCCTAACTCAATCTTATAAAACTGATTTATAAATTAAAGTTTGTACTCGTTTATACACTCTTAAAAAACTTTATCTCTAGTCGACCCCCCCTACTAAGACTCTCCAACTCGTGCACGGGACTATATATATTTAAGGATGTCCCGATAGGCCTAAAAACTTTGTTAAGATAGACTTTGATACTATCTTAAGAAGTTGACTTTAAACTTAATTCAACTTTACAAAACCGGTGAGGTTTGTCTTCTTTTATAAATTATTGAAAAGTCTTATTTCTAATCGATGTGAGATCTTCAATAGAAATAGAAATAAAACGACAATTTTTGATGCAAATGTAATGCATGGATGGTAACATGACATGACATCAAGACAAGTAGAATGCCTAGACATTAGTAGCACATTTTTGGGGAGAAAAGAAAGACATGCAAAATTTTGAAAGGTAAAACAGGAAGTGGTGTCATGGTATGCATGTTATTTAGTTTCCCTGATTTAAGAATGTTTAGAGAAAGAATGAAAGAAACCAGAAAATATTTAGCTACATTTTTCCTTTTAATTAGCCTAAAAAAATTTGAATAGGTTCATTCTTGGTAGGTGATATACAACAAATCATTTAAACTAGATGTAATAAAATAGTTCACTGCATAGTAATATAAGGTTCTTAATTATTAGTTTCAAGAATAGAATTATAAGGATGTCATTTTCATCTCACTTCTCCCCCTTTATTCCTCTTTTGATGAAATGAGAAAGAATGAACATTAGTGTTGCAGGAGTTAAACTGATCAGTTACTAAAATAAGTGTATCTGAAGTCTCAAAACATATTCTTCATTCATGAGATTGTTACTGTTTCACTAGTACAAGTATGATTATGGTAACCATTTATGATTAGCAGAAACTGAGAAAATAAATGAACTTACCACTTTTAGAGGAGGAATGTTCTCTGGAATTGAAAGCATTAGACTTTCATTCCAAACTGGATTCAAATTGTTCTTTATGACTCGTGTTTTTACTGACTGCAACAACAAACATAAAAAGTGTGTCACATTTTTTCTCCTTTCCATCTATATTTTAAACTATCTCAGAGATAAAGATGCTCACTTGGTGACCCAAAGAAAGGATGACATAAGGGTCACTAGTCATTACATCTCGAATGGCTAGGTGAGTGCCTCTAACCACATTAACCTTAATCAACCCAACAAATTCAACCATACCTGCCTATAACAGTAAAAGGGAGCAACAAGATTAAGTATTTAGAGAAAGAGAAGTTCCAACATTTCAGTAACTATCATTTATTCACAATAAGACATAGAAAAGTATGCTTCACATTCTAATAATGCTTTGATTCTCATCTGCTTCTTGATATGCCTATGAAGTTAAGAGCACACAAAGTTAATAGGTGTTAAAACCCAATGTTGCAGTTCCCAAAAACTTAATCTTGAATAGGACATGCTTACGGACATGAATATGTAAACATGTATAATCTACAAAATATAAGATACGGGGACACGGATCTATGTATTACATCATTATTAGTTATATAAATTGACAATCAAGATTTATATATTAAAAAATCATCTATGAACAAGGTTAGTCAAATATGACAAAAAGTAAACCTAATTCATTTATCTAAAATCTAAAAAGTGAAAAGAAACATATATAATCTAAATATTCTTGATTATATATAATATTTGTTTTTTGTTCTCTATAATAAGTTTATGAGTTTATAAAAATTATTATATTAGTTTCTTTTAACATTGTGTTGAAACCGTGTTAGAATTGTCAGATACCTAAAAAAATATCTTTTGAATTGGACACTTCACCAATATGTGTCGTATGTATGTCAGTATTCGATACGTGTCGGACACGGGACACACCACTTAAAAAGGAGTGTCTGAGCTTCATTGACTAACAAACATAATTTTGGGGAAATAAAGTGTGTTTTCATAACATTTTCTCTCTCAAATACACTAATAATACAAACATATCTAGATTCGTCTTTTCAGCAAAGCATTTTGTTATGCCATTTGTCTTTGTTCTTCCTTTCATACTCACGAAACTTGTATTATTAATAATCAAAAGGCAAAGACCGTGCTGGATTTATAAATGTTTTCCAGAATATAGAGCATGAAAGTCACCCCTCCCACCTTTTAACTAGAAATAGAGAATAGGGGAGCGTGGAGCAACATGAAAATTTAGTATATAGCACACTTTGTTGCATCAACTGGCTCCAAAAATAGTTTTTTTATGTTCTTTTAAGAGATGGCTGATAGAACAAGCATTAATCAAAGGAAAGATTACCAATGAGGTGCTTTTCTTTGCTTTGTGCTCAGAATCTTTTCTTCCCCAACTATTTCGGAATGCATTCCCAATACGAGTTTTGCTTGGATGTTTTTCAGATGGTTTTTTGTCCATAAAAGAATGATAGTATGAAGAACTGCACTGAGCAAGTGATATACTTCTTCCTTGAGATGGGACAATGGGGCCTGCCATATGGTCATCACACATGAACTGTTGCAGCTCATATTTTCTCCTGAAAAACAAAATCAAATAGCACATTTCTGAATAAGAATGGTGTAATGTGATTCCTAACAAAATAAAGAAAAAGAAATCTTTAGCTTCTTTTAGTTACCGAATAAATTCAGAGCGCTCTTCAATGGAAGAATGTGGTTTTGGTTTTCTCATGTTACTTGGGAGGCAAGCCTCATACTTCTTGTTTAATAGTGTATTTCCTCCTAATTTTGCTAATGCATCAACTTGTTCATCTGTCCATTCATCTAGCTTCAATGATAGAACCTATAATAGCTTCAAATCATGTTAGAATTTCATTTTGCAGTGTGAATATGCAATTTTAACATAATTATGTTAACTCTAGTTTCAAAATATTTTCTGCTATATTATGGTTCATTGTGAATCTCAACCTCATAAAGATAGATGAATATGATATGACTGTTACTAAGAAGGTTGTTAGAAACATACCTTTGATATGTGGACTCCTAGACTTCTGTGTATGCCAGAACACTTGATGCAAATAAATACTCCAAGACTTGAAGATCTGATGTTTGACAAATTCATCACACAAAACATGTATGAATAATGTCATGAGCTAATAATTTTATGATATGACCAACTTTTCACTGGACTCTGAATACAACATTGCATATCTTCAAAAATTCTTGATCAATTAGTGCACAAATTGTCTAAGCTTATAAGCTCCAAATCATTTGGTACATATATTTTAATCTTTTGAGTTAATTCATTTGAAATAATTCTGTAAATCCACCATATGTCTGACTGGTGCACAATGACACTGAAGCAACACTAAGTTCAAGATCAATGACAATGTGATATAAAAAAGAGAGATAAAAAATCAAGGAGACTTATGAAAAATCAGGCAAATACTTACACCCATTTTGGCTCTGGAGTTCCACAATCAGCACAGAACTTGTTCCCAGCATGATGCATCAGATTTGTTAGCCTTCTCTGGGGACCTAGTAATTGGTAAATTATAATGAAGAGGAATAAGATATAAGCTGAACTAATCAAGTGAAGAGGCATAAGGGGTTAAGTTTCATTTCAAGAGGATAATAATTTAAGTTGAACCCTGCAGATAGGGACAAACTATTTACAATTGCTGCACATATAAATCACAACAGAAACAGAAACAGATTTGACATGGTACAAATCACAACAGCTTAAGTATCTACCATATCCTCAGAAAATCAGAATAAGTAAACATATGATTCTGCCAATAATTTTCCCAGCAACAGAAACAATCTCCTCAAATAATCTACAAATAACTCAATATGATCATTTTCAAATTCCTTTGAGGAAAGACTTTGCATTGGGAAAGAGAAAATTGAACCAAATGATTCAAAGGTATTGATAAATATATTCTTCTTGTGTGCAAAATCAATCATTCTATTATTGTGTTTCTCTGGGGGAGGAGGAAAAAAGGGATTAAAACTTCTTACATATTACTTCTTTTGTATCAGAATTTTCATGCTGCATAGACATATCTGGCTTCCAATATTTGAAACCCAAAGGAAAATGTGGTGTTACAATCTGTCACCAGCCATATGTAGTTTCTACTCTGCATGCAAATACATGGCATTGCACATGTTAAATCTGATCAAAATGAATAAATATAAATGGTGGCCAAGAGATTGCAAATTGCAATGACATAGCCATTGAGGGAATAGAAAGAAACAAATTTTGAATATAAATTCTTACATATATCAGAATGTGTCTTTCTGCTATTAAATTTTGAGCCTTAAGAAGAAGGGGCAATGACAATTCCTGCATGGCAACAAACCAAAATGGTTTCAAAAACAAAAGGCTAAATCAAACTTATATCTCACATTCAATTGATGGGGTTGTGCATGATTGAAATAACATACCCTGGAGTCTGAAAATATTCAAAAGGGTCTTTGAGAAAATTGGTGTTTGACGACAATTGAAGGTGAAAGCTTGAAACTTTGAGAAATGTGCATTGAAAGGAAAAGAAATAAACCTGAAAACTCAATTGACAAGCCAAATGTGATGGTTTTTGGGGTTGCAACAGATCAGAATTATGTTCCTTTTCTAACAAACTTTATTATTCTTAACAAATATGTAAATTCTTTAGGCATAACATGTCAACGTGGAATTTGCTATAGATATTCGACAATGAAGCTTCTTCTTTTTTACTTTTATTTTTTCTATGAATTAAAATATAATTAACATTTTTCACACTGCATCTTGACATGTATAATATTGCAAGATAAAGAATAAAAAAAAAACTTTCATGCCATAACTTAGATAAATAATAATAAGAATAATAATAATAATTTATAACCATTCCATGTTTTTTATAAACATTTCGTATTTTTAATTTATCTTTAATTATATTTTAAAATTACAAAAAAACTAAAAGAAAAAATATATAAATTACTCATCTACTTAATATTTTCTGTATTTGATATTTGTAACATTTATATATTGTTACTACAATATTGTTTTTATTGTGATGTATTTCAGTAGTAATCTTTAAAGTAATTATGTTGAATGATACTTTTACTTCTGAAAAATCTCTGTTTTTCGTAATAATAAATGTTTCTTAGTAGAAAGTGTTTGGAGCTTTTATTTGACGTTCAAGTAAATTTCTAATGGATAAACGGATTTTGAGATTAAAAAGATGATACATTATCATCATATAGCAAAAGAAAAAATAAAATTAAACATTGAAACTTAACCATATACAAGTGATAAAGAAAACATGCATGGATATGGTGAACTAATACCAAATTCTTGAGAATATCACTATATTTAGTTCCTTCTCCTTGGAAAATTTTCATTAATAAAACCCAGTTAGGACAATTATTCTTAATTGGAAGAGATTAATACATTAGTTCATGAAGTAAAGGAAACTGAAAAAAAAAAAACTCTAAAAATGTACATCAACCATCACTTTAATCTATTTTTTTTAAATATTAATATCAAAGTGTGTCAATCAAATTATAATTTGTTTTCATTTAAAGTTTTCTTTATTATGTAAATTTTAATATTAAGGGAGTGATATTGTAATCACTAAAAACCTATAAAATAATTCGTTAAAGTACATAAATATAAATTATAGATTTTTTTTATAAAAAGAATTTTAAATATATATATATATAAAATACTAACATGAGACAATATTATAAAACTAATTATCATTATCAATTTCATTTAAAAATAAAAAATATTAATAATTTTTTATTCGTCATTCATAAGAAACATACTGGTATATATGATTAAAGTTTGATTCTTTATAAGATGTGATTAAGAATGTTAATAAATTGAATCAAATCAACAACGAATCCAATTCTTGCAACACTGAGAAAAAGAATCGAACTTGAAAATGAAATATCAGAATTATGGCCAATAAATGGTAAACATAGTCATAAATCAATGAACTACAAAAATCGAAAATTATGTTTCATTTTGGTATTCTGATTGCCTGAAGCACCAACTTCATATCGGAAAAAAATTTAATTTGGTGCTTCATTCTTATGTTACAAAAGGAACATATAAAACACACTAAAATCTCTTTTTTTTTCAATTATTTTAATTTTTTTGAGAGAAAAATTAAGAAAGAAAAAAAATTTCATTTTTAAAGTTTTCTCCAAGAAAAGATGTTATCTTTTTTTTTTTCTTGAATTTAGAAAGAAAAGTGTTGCAATCTTTTTTTCCTTTCCGTATAGTTACATTCTTCTCTATTTTTTTGATTTGCTTCTCTTGTGGATAACACCCAAAACCAAATGTACCATCAGACAAAGAAACACCAATTTCTCTCTTCTCCCAGTGAGCTGAATCTTTTGAAGTTTCAATCTCAAATGTTGCAATTTGTATCACATGTTCTTTGAGTTGCTGCATTTGGCTGCGGTTTGGTTGAATCATCATTGTTGGTAAGGTCATTGAAGTTTCAGGAGTTTTTAAGGGGTTAGAGGACATTGAACTTTTCACTGTCATTGATTGATTCTGCGTGAAATTTTTGTTTTTTGGAATCTGGGTCGCTGCATTTCTAGCTCATTAACACTGTAGATGCTTCAATTTTGTTTTTTGGGAGATGGGGTTTTAAATTCATGAATTATGCTTCCTTGTGATTATGTTGAACCAAACAGGGATTGGTTCTGGGAGAAGGAGTTGGTCTTTCATAACATAACTAACCCAGGTCCAAATTTCTGTCAAAATTTCAACTTTCTTACCTCCTAATCAATAGGCATAGGAGAATGTGATTCGGGTAGGTTAGATTCTCTCTGTCTAGAGGTTGTGAAAGATTCATCTGAATTTCTTGTGTTGGTCACTAATATTTTTTTAAGTAATTAGCTTAGTTCTTGAGTTATTATTCTGTTTTGTGTATGGTCTGTGAGAATTGTCTGCTTCTGTGATATAATCTATGATGTGTGAGCTGTAAGGAATATTGTGATTAAATCTATGCTAGTGTTAAGCTTAGTGAAAAGATTCTGATCATGTACTTGTGTGTCTCTTGTTAAGATGTTGATTACTGAATTATGCAGGCACTGAGAAAGGGAAAAAATGGAGTCTCTAATTCTTCAACTACATGAAATCTCAGCTGTGAAATTTGGCAATTTCAAGCTCAAATCTGGAATCTCCTCACCAATCTACATAGACCTCCGCCTTATTATATCTTACCCTTCTGTTCTCCGGAATGTTTCTCAAACCCTCATTTCCTCTGTCTCTTCCGCTTCATTTGACCTTGTCTGTGGTGTCCCTTACACTGCTCTTCCCATTGCCACTTGTGTCTCCGTTACTCAGAACATCCCTATGGTCATGCGCCGCAAGGAAATAAAAGATTATGGCACTTCTAAAGCCATTGAAGGTGATTTCAAGCAGGGTCAAAGTTGTTTGATAATTGAGGATCTAGTTACAAGTGGCACATCAGTTTTGGAAACTGCTGCGCCACTGCGTACTGCAGGGTTGAAGGTCAGTGATGCTGTTGTTTTGATTGATAGAGAGCAAGGGGGGAGAGAGAATCTGGAGAGTAATGGAATCAAGTTGCATGCAATTCTTAAATTGACTGAGATGGTGAAAATTTTGAGGGAAAAAGGGAAGCTTAATGAGCAGATGCTAGGGGTTGTTATGAGATTCTTGGAAGAGAATCAGAAGATTGCTGCTTTGGCAACAAGAACTAAGTGCAAGGCCTTTCCATTTTTGGAAAGGGCTAAATTGGCCAAGAATCCAACAGGAAAGAGGTTGTTTGAGATAATGGCTGAGAAGGAGAGTAATTTGTGTTTGGCTGCAGATGTTCCAACTGCTGCTGAATTACTTGAAATCGCTGACAAGGTAAGAACTTGGCAATTGTCCAAAATGGGAAAACGTTTAAACTAGTTCATGGCATTTTGGTTGATCTCTTATTAGCAGTGAAAGTGTTAAATTAATTTAAAAGAAAAAGGGTCGAGAACTCTTTTAAGAGTTCTGGATTATGATCATCAGTGAGATAGTAAACTTTGTTAGCTATCTAAGTGTGAGTCTAATCCCATATTGAGTAAAAATGAGAAAATTAAATAACATATAAAAAAGAAGACTTATAAATCTAATGCCTTAAGATTTTAAGTTGAAGATAGTGTCGTTCTCTTATATGGATCTCACTCAATTCTCCTTCTTGTTTGATATTTCCAGCGTTCCCTCTCAATTTTCCAGCAAACTTATAGTTAGAAGTCTAGTCCTGACAAATAAATTACTTAAACTAATTTAGCTGTTCTATCCTGTCAGGTTGGGCCTGAGATATGCTTGCTGAAGACACATGTGGATATTTTTCCAGATTTTACTCCTGATTTTGGTTCTAAGCTTCGCTCGGTACAGTGCCTCTTTTTGCTTTTAATACAAAACAAATTTTTGCATCTTGCTGTTGTCAACATTTATAGATGGAAGTAGATTTGTTAATATTTATTGAAATTAGAGTCCGAAGTCATGACTTTGACTTATTATAAGAGTATTATATGTATGAGCATCACATTTAGTGAGTTTTCAGGAATCTTGTATATTTCTGGTTTAGTTGTTTCTATTTATGCTTCTTTTTCTGTTGAAGATTGCAGAAAAACATAACTTCTTAATATTTGAGGATCGTAAGTTTGCTGACATTGGTAACACAGTGACCAATCAGTATGAAGGGTAAGATCCATCTTGGATTCCTTTTTAGTATTATTCCTTCTGTTTCTGCATTTAATATGACTTATTTATCTGCAGAGGGATCTTCCATATATTGGATTGGGCTGACATAGTAAATGTTCACATTATATCTGGTCCTGGGATTGTGGAAGGACTGAAGTCGAAGGTCTATGCTCTAGTCTTAACGTTATCTTGACTGTAGCCACACCAAAATGCTAGCCTAACATGTATCGTGAAACATACTTAGGGTCTGCCTCGTGGAAGGGGTCTTTTGCTGCTTGCAGAAATGAGTTCAAGTGGTAACCTTGCCAAGGGAGATTACACCACTGCTGCAGTGAAAATCGCTGAGAATCATTCTGACTTTGTTATTGGCTTCATCTCAGTCAATCCAGCATCATGGCCTGGGGCACCTGTCAATCCCTCTTTCATTCATGCAACACCTGGAGTTCAAATGGTGACTGGTGGTGATGCTTTAGGGCAGCAATATAACACACCATATTCTGTAAGTTTATGCATGTAGTGTGTATCTTTCAGTCATGTGCATAAATTAACGATATGATATGTGAAAGATCATAAATGGTTTGTGAACAGTGTTATATAACAATCATAAACTGCTTTACTTTTAACATATTTGATACCCTTGGCAAGCTCATTTGTTTCTCCAGCTTCAGCACAACAACCATCCACATATTCATGTGCTGAAAATGCCTCAGTGCAACATTTCTCTGCAGTGACTCTACTACATGACATCTTAGACCTTCAATAAATTTTATTAATACAATATTTAAAATTGATGTTCAAAAGAGTAAATGGTGAGATCATGACATTTGACCATGTCCAAGTTTGTTTTCCACTTTAGAGGATCTGATATTGTCTCATGCTTCTTTGTGTTGTAAAGATTGTGCTTTGAAACCATTCCTCTTGGTATTTTAAATGTGAAGATCATTTGATTCAGTACTTTATACTTGCATAATCTTGTTTCATTTGAGCTTATCACTTCTTGATAACAAAATGGTTTTTCCAGGTTGTCTATGATAGGGGTAGTGACATTATCATAGTTGGTCGTGGCATCATCAAGGCCAAAAATCCGGCTCATGCAGCTCGTGAATATCGTCTTCAAGGATGGAATGCGTATTTGGCCAAGTGCAGCTGAAGTCTGTGTTCTCAGACTAATTGGATGATGCCAAGTGCATAGTTAGGAAGAAGAGTCCTACTTGTTAATAGGATGTAATTCATTTCACCATAGTATATATAGGTAACACCTGTGAATGCAGCGTGGAGTTTTCTTTTCTTTCCCCTCCCCATTTTTGGCTAGAAAAAAGTATTTGCAGTTCAGCTGATCTTTAGCCTGAGTGCTTCATTTCATGATTTTCCTCAGCACGTAATAATAGGTTGAATACTGCAATTCACATTAATGATTTTTACATCTTTTCTTTTCTTTACTGGGACCAAACTAATGCATACCATTCATTGTAATCTCATGGATTACTGATGCAATTTCTAAATATTGACTGATTTGGCTGTATGTGTTTCTTTTAATCACTTGTGTTTCATTGCTTTAAGATGAACAGAAGAAGATAGGAGATGTGATATACATGCAACAATTTATCTACAACACTTTTGTCTATTTTCTCCATCATTATAAAGAGAATAAAAAAAATATTGTACAAATTGTTATATAAATTACTGTAGGAATAACATTTCTCAACCTAGAAATTCATGTTGAACTTTGAGTAGTAGGATTGTTAGAGTCTGACTCAATGTAGCAAGCCTAATGCAAGTAATCTTGTCTTCATATTCAAGCATTGTGCCATCTATTAATCATTTTGTAAACAACCAAACACCAATTAATGACAACAACTGAAACAGAAAATTGACAAATATGGCAACTACTAACAAACAAAACGCATTACGTGGTTCTGTGCCATGCAGAAACAAATCGTAGCTAAACATTTTCTCAGGTGCTCTCAATCATTGACATTCATAGAACAAAAAGAATATAAATATATATATAGGGCAATTTAAGGTTCTACATCTCTATTGCTTAGTTATCATAATGATACGACGTACAACTTCATGTTCATGTACTTGATGTGAGGAGAAGCAAAGAGAGTTTGCCTCCAAGGTTGCAAAAGACAATTACATGACCAGAAGGTACATATCACTACAAGAAACGACTCTGCACTACAAACTATCATTGCTAGTTGAAGGACATCATCTCCTATCCATTCATTGTTCTTTCCAAATTCTACCAGTAACCCTTAGCTTCAATTCCTTCCGGTCACCGCCGGAAAAGAAAAGGGCCATATTTCTCTGAATGATGAGACCGTCAAAACTGTCACGAACCTTGCGGTGGCTGTCCCGGATGCTTCTAGGCACACCCTGCCAAATCATCTTCCTCCCATTTCCACCTACCTCTAAACTGTAGCTATAGTTCTTTGCCTCATTATCATCACCCATAAACCGCAAGAAGGCTATGTAGACAGGAGCCATTCCAAGCTGAAAAGCTTCAAAATGTAGACAAAAATACTGACCAAAGCAGCTGAAGACCTAGAAACCAATGTGAAATACATTAGTCAGCTAAAATCCAATTTCTCTCTAGAAAGAAATTTAAAGAGAATGCATATAAGTCTATCACTAGGGAGGCATAGATGCAAAAGGGTAAATCAAGAGTCCCTTGAGGATACAAATCTAAATAACAATCCCGTAGCTTCAATATGTTCCAGTATTTGCAGTATTGGGTTTTTCATTTTTAAGCAAATGAAGAAAGTTAAAAGGTTTGCTAAATCACTCTACTCATGAACTGATGAAGACAGACACGAGTAGATCCCCATGCCCCAAATTTACACATTCTGCATACCAACCATATGATTAGTCTATTGAATTTACAGACTCAATCAAATGAAGTAGAAAAAAGTTCAGAAAAATAATATACCGTCAACATCCATGTGGCATTTTCAACTTCATGTGGATTTGATTTGACATAGCGATGGTTGAAAGTGCTACCATTGTGCATGTCCACCTTGTGGTCGTCTTTCAGATGAGCCACCAGGTAGGGTATATCACCCATAATAGAGCATTCTGAACCAGCATATGGACAGTTGTAAGGTCTATATGCACATTGTGATTCATGCTTTAGCTTGCTGTAATATGGATATATACCAATGCACCCAAAACCTTGATATTTACAGGGAAGTTCCAAAGATGCAGCCACTTTCTCCAGTGCCAGGCATCTGATATTGCCAAGCTCATGCCTACAAGTAGGGCACCGGTTATGGACTCTGGGTTTGCAACCAGAGCATATTGTGTGACCATTTGAACACTGCAACAGTGACAGAGAAAGTCAACTAAATTTCAAAAGAAAAATTATTTTGAAAACATCAATTAGGCAATAACTCTATAAAAAGTTATATTTAGAAAATTTGACTGAGTTCCTGCTAGAAAAAACATCTAACATTCTCAGAATGTTTTATGACCAAAATCAACACCCTTAAACTCAGTTTTTTGTTCAAGACATTGCCAAAAAAACCATTCTTTAAGTTAGCTTACTATTAGAACGAGTATTCCTTTTTCATTTGTGTTCAATCCTATTAATAAGCAGCAATACCATTCCATGAACCCAGTACCGGATGAGTAGGCTTTGTCAATGTGAATAATTTATCAAATTGCACTTTGAACATTCCAATATTTTTTAGATACAATTGCATGCTTTCTCTCAAGAACCCAAAACAAACCAATATATAAACAACCTGATGGATTGGAGGGTACATGGCATTCAAGCATACAGGGCACTCTAAAAGCTCACGAACACTGCTTGAAACAGTACCATTAGGTTTAAGTGCAGTTTGTGCTGGATCATTTACTAATTCACCAACATCTGTTGACTCTTCATTTTGAGGAGGATCAACGTCGACTTTGCTCCGAATATCATCAAAGAATAAATTACTTGATGCCATGCCAGTAAGAGCAATCACCAGCTGCCCTGTGAAGGGAAATAATCACTATAATCAATCACTAAGGCAAGAACTAAATTCTACATAGTATTTTCTTCTTTTACTTTCACCAAACAGTTAACATAGAAGAACTAGATAGACAAAGCACTAACAAACATATCATGAATCTTTCTAGGGTGAAGCTATCATCCTCCCCTAATGCTCCATTGATATGACCAAAGATGCATCATAGCATTCATCAAACCCAGTTTTGAAAAAAAATTTACAAACTCAATGGCTTATGAAAGCAAACAGATGTCATTTGTCATTGAAAATACATTCGGAGAATTAATTAATTCTCAAATTCACATTTATATTGAGCAATTGGGAATTTCTTATCCTGCAGAATGTAATTACCCTAGCATAATATGAACAGTTTGCCCAAAAGATAAACAATTTTCAAATACTGACATTCCACCAGACATAGATCATTACTCGTTAACATTTCAAATGCTGAAAAGTTGACAAAATAGTTTCAAAAGATTCTTCTAGTTAATTATTTCTAGATTCAGATCCTTTTTCACACTACCCTGATCATGCAAAAAAAATATCATCACTAAATGTTGGAGTCAACTACATGGATAAAATAAGGCCATTGTGTTTTCTCTACATCCAAGTTTTCAGCAAGCAATTTAAAAAGTCTTTATTAATTGCTTTGCACAATGTCTTGTTTGATCTCCGAACTCCATTTATCAGTCTATCCCTTATGAGTAGAAAAATGATTTGATAATAAAATGAAATTTAAACTTCCAAATGAAAAGAACAACAAATCTTTGCATGTTTACAAATATTATTATATACAAGTTTATAACATTGAGAGAGAAAGAATCGATGAAATAAAAATTGAAAATGGAAACCATATCAAATCTTGATTAACATGACAGATACATGAAATGTTTCAAACCACGTTCAGGTCCAATTTATATGAATATTAGAGACAACAAAGTATGGAAAAAATAAGGTAAAAACACATGTTGTCATTCAAGGCCTGAGTGGTATAAGGCCATGTATAAATCTTTTTCATTACAAGACTTAAACATGTAAGACAAGCTACATTAGGTTTTCCTCTGCCCATAAGACTAGGAACAAGATGAACCACATAAATTTGTCAAAGAGAAATCACAGGAAGATGAACATCACATTGACCTAACTAACAATATAAAAGAAGCCTTCAATACATGTAACAGGGTTCAATATCAATTGATCAAAATACATGCCAGTGTGAATTTATGCACTTATTTAAAAATGAAAATTTGAAACACAGCTGTATTAGATCAGCTATGACTAGGTACAAATAAATAAGCCCATGAAAATACAGAAAAAAAAATATAAAGAAAGTTAATTAACAAGACCAGGTCATAGGTGGAACTTTGTAGGCATGGGTTGTTGAACTGTTTTCATAGTCAAAAGATGGCAAGTATAAAATGACAAGCAAATAACCTATTAGAAATTGTCCCCTTCTTAAACATTAGCTTTCTAAGATGAACTTTTATTTTATTTACTAAACCAATCCAAATTTTGTAACTATCTTCTTGTCCATTGGTGAATGAAATTGCATGGAGACATCCTAATATACTCAATCTCAGATACTAAAAACGCGCACCCTGTAAAAGTTCCTACCTCCCTGGCATCAAAATGTGATCTACAGTCTACATAACCTAAAACTCAGTAATCAAAATCAGAACTACAATTGGTATGTATTCAAACCAAAATATGATTATCCTCCAAGTGAGTCCAATCTCTCAAGAAAGATAGTTCTACTATATGTTTGAGGCATGATAAATCACGGATAATATCTATATATACATATATATAGTAGGCAGCTTCATCATCTCACTCAAATACAAATAACTGCCAAAGCTGTGTGCATCGATCAGGTTTTCCATTATTTTGCAGTTTATGAAGGTAATAGAACCTCTAGAAGCTAACTTCTCCCATGATCGACCAATGACTAACTTGTGCTTGATCCCAGAAAGCATTTTGGATAACCTTGAGCTTAGCCCAAGTCAAATCCAAGAAGGGAACAGCTTGTTAGTTTTTGCAGTGGCACTCAGCATTTGATAGAAGGAAGAAATTTCCCCTCTGAAACATAGTGCACTAGGAAGCAAGAAATGCAGTGTTGAAGCCATGGAATAGTACTGGACCATCATCAGAATTCAGAACCAAACCACTAGCAAACAAACTAGAATAGCTTCACCAAAAATAACACACAAGTAGACTCAGCTTCCAACAATGTCCTAGGTGTTTTCCCATGAAAACCAACACACTTACATCAAACCTAACATACTAAAGAATAAAAAAAGGGTTAGTTGCAAAGCCAAGACAAACAACAACACATGCATGAACACAAAGAAATCCGATACACTTATTTTGAAAGATTCACAATTTCACATATTCCAATACACCCACTTGAGCAAGCAGAAGAAGGTGACAACCTCGGCAATCCGAAAAGAACATCAAACACAAACCTTAAACAGAACAAGTTGTTCCATCCATTAAGACAATCAAAACCCTAACCTCAACCAACAAATTCACAATATTTAAAACCAAACCTACCACAGATCTACACCCAACAAAAATCCCAAAAGAAACACCACCCAAAAAATAAAACTTTACCCCACCCCCAAATAAAAATATAATAATAATAGAACCCCAGAAGTGGAAAAACTAAAATCAAGTTGGAGACAGACCTGGAATGCTGGATTGATCAAAAGGGCATTAGAGAAGAAGGGAAATTAATGAAACCAGAGAGAGAGAGAGAGAGTTAAAGGTTTTGGCTTTGGTTGGTTTTGTAACAAACAGTGGTAAATGAAAAAAAAATAAAAAAAATAGAATGCGCGTTTGCAAGTTGATCAAGATTTTCAAATTAAAGAGAGAGGAGAGCGTAGGTGAGAATGAAGAGAGAGAGAAAAAGTTGTGGGAAAATTACAAAAGGGAAGAGAGAAAAGGTTTAAGAAAAAGTAGGACCCACCAGTTCCTTGATTTCCTCACTTACCTTTTCTCATTGTGTTTATGTTTGAATTCTAAAATAGTTGTTCAAGCTTTCACTCTTTCATCTTTTTTCACACCTATTTTCTTTCACAATGAATGAGTACATAATTCAATGTAAAAAATGTAATTTAATCTATAATATTAAAAATTTAGTCAATAATAAATAATGATTATTTATTTTTTTTAAAACAAATCAGTTTCTTATTAATAAAATTTTCTAAACTAAAATTGTGGTTCCATTAATTTATTTATTTTTGTTAAAAAAATATAGAGATTTGAAAATACTATTTTGATATAAAAAAATTATTTAATTGTTTATAGGTTAAATTAAAAAGAGTCTTATGATTATTTTTAAATAATTTTATAATTATTTTTTGATTTGGATTTTAATAATATTTAGAATTACAATAAGAAAGACCAAATTTAAATAAATAATAATAATTATTTTTTCAATCTTCCAATAACTAATGGGTCATGACTTCATGTTTATATAGTAATTATCATTATCTCAGATGTATCATCGAGTTTTGACAATAAATTGAAAAATTTAAGTAATACTAAGAATCTTCTATATGCAATTACAATTTCATCATAATACTATTACTGTATACCTTTTTATCCTTAATTTAATCACACATACTTTTAAATGTTTTTTTAATTAGTCAACATAGAATTCAACTTAATTCAATAATAATTTGATCATAAGCTCATCTACATCACTTCAATTAAGTTTGGAATTGAAACAAACAAACAAGTAGATAGGTTGAGAATAAATATCAGTTTTAAATTTCATCCACTACCAAATCATTTGATGAAGAAAAATAAAGTTATACTGGTGTCTATTGTTCAAACATAGCATTAATAGAAAATATTTAGATTAATTGAATATAAAAGTATAAATAATATTCAACTTTTTAAATTAGGATAGAAGCAATGATGAATACAACATATCTAATTCATTTATTATTAAAATATTTTTAATTTAACTATTTATTTGATTGATACTATATTTTAAAATTTATGTAATTATAATTTTTTTATTACTAAGTATTAAAAAAATAAAATATTTATTCTTTTAATGTTATATTTTTAATAACATTAAATTCTTTTATTTTCTTAAAAACATTTTATAAATATACATATATTCAAGTATATCATTACTTGATGGGAATGAAGACCAAAATGAAACATTTAATAGCTGAAGAATATCACATAACCAAACAGCCATAACTTTAAAATTTTTACAGTATTATCATCCAACACCTACTTAACACTGCCAACATCAAATACAATACAAAAATTTCTGCATTTTTACAAATTATCACAAACAGATATCAAAATTGGAATCAGTGGCACCTCAATGACTAAGTCTGCATGAATGACAAATGTTACAATTTCTCTCACACTCACAAGGTTCTATTTTATAAGAGAATAAATAAAGATATTTGATTTTAGACTATTTGAAGAATTAATTATATTTTAGAATTTAATGATATAAATAGTTAAAATTTTAGTAGTTAATGTTACATATTAATTATTTTGATTTAATTGATTATTAAATTCAATTAATAGTTTTATTTTATAATTATTACAATCAAAATTTAATTTAATAGTTATTTTAATTATAGTTGGAAACTATTTTATTTAATAGCTAAAATTAGTATTTAAATAACTTTCTTTTCTTATAATGAATACAGTTTGATAATATTAAAAAAAATTCTTATAAATATGATTAATTTACGAACAAATAAATGACCGTCATAAAATTTTCATTAAAATAAAGCATAATACTCCCTCGTCCACTTTTAAACACAGTATATATTTAAAATATATGTTATTAAATTAAGTCCTTTTATTGCACATATAATTTTAAATGATAAAAATATTTAAACTTCCAGCCCAAAGTTATAATATTATATTTTATAAAGAAAATATTTGACTTATATGTGTATCCAATAAGGCCATAGTGATTATTAAATAGATTGGTGTGTGATGCAAAAGACAAATTGAGAATGACAACATTCAATAGGTGAATAAATAATGGCACAAGAAAGACATGGTTGAATGAGTGAAGGGATAATGATATATATAATTATTAATTTATTGCTATCTCTTAGATAACATGACCTTTCTTTTGTGGGTATGTGATATTTAATGAATAAAAAATATTCACGTGCAAAGAGCATCATTATTGCATGTATTTTGACCCGTTGGAATGAAGAATTTTGATCTTAGAATTAGATTGAAAATATTGTTTGAGGAGATTGAACATTGTGTAAAATAATTAATCAAAATAAAACTTATAACGAGATTGAACATTAATTGTGTGAAGCAATTAATCAAACTTTTATTTTCAGACAAAAAATTAAATCTTAAATTCAAAAGTTTTGATTCAACTTCACTGCACTTCGAGGATCAATAAATTGGGGTTGGTCCAATCCTTATGAATTGCAGAATGTGCATGATGGCATTAATATTCTGTGCTAACTACCACTCATTATCATATGAAAATAAAAACACAGTGAAAATGTAAAATTTAATCTAAGGGATAAGTTACTTATTCCATTCGTTAATTTAAAAAAAATAAAAGAAGAAAAAAAGAGAATAATTATTTAAATTTACTCTTAAAGTACGAATTAATCTACACTTAAAAAAAAAGAGGTTGAATTGATATTGTACTTAAAAAATTTGAAATTCAGTTCTTTTATCATTCTTTAAAAATATTTGCTTCTCTAAATTTTCCATGTACCAAAAATGATTTACTTAATTTGGACAATACATGCTTTGGCAAGGAAGAATATTAAAATTAAAAAGTAGATTGATTTTGAAAATAATTTCTTTGCTTTACACTTTATTTTATAAGCAACAACCAAAGCACACCCTAAAAACCATTTTATTGATTTGCAAGATTGAGTTTTGCCATATTGAGTTTGGTTTCATCCATTTATAACACCTTTCGTTAATCAAGCATGAATCTCTACAACTTTTTGGGAAGACACGAAGGGCAAATTCACCCACAAATAGATCAAAATTTGCATTATATAATATTTAGTAATATTAAAAAAAAAGTATTACTAAAACATAGAGACATACTACTAATATGATTTAGAATTTTTTAAATAAATATTAGGTATACCCTATATTACTAATGATTTTTAATATAGTTTTTAATATTAATAGAAACATATATGAAATGTTATTATAAATTTTTAGTGACATTACGTTCTAAAATTGTTTGTTAAAATTTGTTAGCAATTTATTTAATAAAAAATATTATCACAAATTTTTAGTAATTTTTTTATGTTAAAAGATTATATTCTAAAAACTTTACCAAAACTTTTTAATAATAATTTTTTTTATAAAATGATACTAAAAAATTTAATAATATTTTTTTTAATAGATGAAATATTATAAAAATGTCACTAATAGTAACATTTGGTTTTCAATATAAAAAACATTATAAAAATATTATTAATGGAAATGTTTTGCAAAATTCAGTAAATATTGTTAAATTATTTATTTTAAAACAAAATAAAACATCACTTTTTTAATAAACATTAAATAAACTTTTACATCATAGAATAAATTAATTTATGATCAAAATATTGAATTTTAAAATGATGTAAAATACAATCTCAATTATATTGAATTTTTGTAAATCAGACTAAATAAGATAATTTTGGAGGAAAATGAAACAAAATTACTTGCAAACTCTTATAAGATTCAATATTAAACATTATTTACTTGGGATATCATTGTCACGTAAGCTTTAGCAGACTTCATAATCTTAATTATTGTTGTACACTAATTGAAGTATGAAATTTTTGTTCGAGAGATTGCTATTGATTGGATTTAGGGTGGTGGTAAGATCTCAAATGATACTTATTTATGACCTTTTTATGTTACGAAATTCTTCATCACCAAACAAGTTTAACTGACAAGATTAGGACGGCTCCTCGCTGCCTCTAAAGGCGCCTCCAAATTTTTAAAAAATGTTTTAGAGTGTGCTTAAATTATTATTAGGCAGACGAAATTGTTCTTTAGAATCCTAAAATCTTATTATAATCTTCTAAGTCACTTTTACTACTCTGCCTTTACCTCCGATGCATCTATGGTGATTTTGTTTGTTGTTATTGTAACTGGTTTGCTCATCACCGTTTACATACTTATTAACTTTCTGAATTAAGGATGTTTTATTGAATATTTCGTGGTTAATTTGAGTGGTTTTTATAATTTGCAGATATTTCATGAGTTTTTTATTTTCGTTTACAATGAGTTGTGGAATAGATTGTTCCGGAATTATCATCCAAATCCGAAGAATAGTTTCCGAACAGTTCATTTAGTAACTCATTATCAACGAAAAAAACAGTTGCAGAATGGGCTATTTTAGAACTGTAATCCGGATCCGGAGACACTTCCAGAACAACTTATTCCACAACTATTTTTATTTTTCGTTGACAATGAGTTGCGGAATGGACTGTTTCCAAACTGTTTTTCATATCCAGATGACAGTTTTGATACAACCCATTCCGCAAAATGTTTTACGCTGGCACCACTGTACTATCGATGCTCTGCCACTGCTCAACTACAGGCCCAAGGTGCCATCCAGGGCCACAATTGCCCACCAGGCCAGGGAGCATTGTTTGTTTACTGTGAAAAAGTGTTTGACTTTTGAATACATATGCATTTAGTAAATCATTATCTGATTGGGCTAAAGTTGGGAATTGAACTCCTTGTAGCCTAACTTTTATGTTTGTTTCTCTTCAAATTTATTTTTGAA
>Ga0209489_103435_pt1 | contig 30884 bp, 12 predicted proteins | sample SiratrowhiteBW_FD_187527 | JGI IMG/M metagenome (GOLD analysis project Ga0209489, IMG submission 187527) | Root nodule microbial communities of legume samples collected from California, USA - Siratro white BW (SPAdes) (version 2) | ecosystem: Host-associated > Plants > Roots > Nodule | place...
AAAAAAAAAAAAAAAAAAAAAAAGTAGGAGTAAAGATGGGAAAGAAAGAGAGAACAATTAAAAAAATGGTGAGCTTGTTTTGGAGTGTGGTACATGAGAGTGTGTGCAACAGTTGTTGAATGAGAAAGATACAGAATCTTGGAACTAAATGTGTGGTGTGTGTACAGTGAAAGTTGATTTAACAACATGAGAAAACATTGACCCAATTATAATATAGATGATAGTCATGGACTTTCCTTTCTCCTTAGATACCAGGAAGAAGAATTATTCCAAATTTTCAGAGAAAATTCAAATCTTCAGTACGGAAAACCCTCTGATACTTTCCTTCTGCAATTTAGAACAAACTACCAATGTTTTTCTAAATTTTTCATGATACCTATGTCCTTTTATTACCTACTAACAAATTTCCTTAATTATCTCTCATACATTATATCATTTATGGCATTATCTTGTTGTCTGAGAAAACTATTAGGCTAAAAGTAAATAACATCGTAATTTACTCTAAATTTTAAATTATTATTAAGTTACTATTATAAATTATAAATTATATTATTTATGGCAAATTTGTTACTTTTTATAGTAATGATTTTTGAAAGTTTATAATAATATTTAGAAAAATATTTAGAAATTTTAAGTGTATAACATAATAAAAGGAATTTAATGTACATTAGATTAAGAAAAACATACTCATTGTAGTATTAGTACTAAGACTAAATATGAGAAAGCAGAAGACAAAATATTAGTCATATAAAATTGAAAACATAAATATATAACTAATAATAAGTTACTAATCATATAGTATTAATTAATAGTACAAAATATAATATTCCTCACAATTTTGCTTTCTTTCTCATTTAATTAGGATTAAAAAGTTGACTTGATCACTAGTTTGAAAAATGTTTTTCAAGAAGAATAAAAAGAGGAAAGTTATTATATTTGACAGAAATCAGTAAAACACACAAAAAAAATATTATTTAAATATTATTTCTTCTATCATTTAAGTGATTTTATTAGTTGCCAAATTAGTGAGAAACTTGTTGCCAATGGTAATCAAAGTGTATTTTATTGAGAAAAATTTATGCATATGGGATGTCAGTTATTATTTTACTTTACATAATTTAGCTTTTATCTTCCATTTTCTTAAATGACAATAATTATTTGTTTTAAATTTTGAATTTATAATTTATTTGAGATTTGATGGAAATCATTCCAAAAAAAGAAAACAAATATTCTTTTGCCTAAATATGTTCCTTTTGTTTCCACCAAAGGAAAATCAATCAGAATGTTTGGAAGCTGACGTTTCACAGGATCAGAACAGATTAATTTGGAATAATAAATTGGATTTCCAATAAGAGATTACAGGGTTTGATAGGTATATAATAAGTATTTTTATATAAATATAGCTATAAATTGGATTCATCAAATGTTTTCATTGGTAAATTTTATGCAAGATACAAATATTTTACTCCTTGAAGTATATCTTAATCAATTTAAACTTCAAATATGTTTTAAAACCATAAAAATATAATCTTTTTTAGGTCTAGTTTTATAAAATGTTTTTTCTTTAATTTTTATACATTTAAAATTTTATTAGTATCTTTTAATCCTTACCACTAATTTTAATATTAAAGATAAAAAATATAAGATAAGATAATTATATTATCAAAAAATATTATAAATTAAAATAATTAGATTATTTTTTAAGTATAGAATGTATCTTTTATTTCATATAAATCAGATAGTTACGTGCAAATATTTCCAGTTTTAATGAATTATGAACAGTAACTTTTGTAATAGTATTTTTACTTTTTTATTTAATAATTTACTTCTAATTGTTTATGCCTTTCAAAGTTATAATTTACTTAAGCACTTTTAATCTATTTTTAATATATTATATTTTATGTTATAATTATAAAATAATTATAATACATTTTTAATATATCACAGTGATTTTATTTCCAAAGATAAAATAATAAAATAGTTATATGGGTTTTTTTATTTTAGAATAATGGATTATAATGTATTAAAATTATCTTCATATAAAAATAATAGTCTATACTCTTTTACTTTTATAATCTTATACAAATCAAAATTAAATTTCTATTTATATTGTAATTTAGTAATAATATTTCTTTATGTATAAAATGAATAATACATACAATTTTTATGTAATACAAAAGAAAAATTATATATAATTAATTTATTTAAATGATACTTCTAACAAAAAGTGATGATTATTTAACAAATATTATATAACATAATATAAAAATATTTTTAATAATATATATTAAAAATTATAGAAGTAATGGATATATTTATCTTATAGAAAATAATAAATACATTAGTTCACTAAGTTACATACTAAACATAATCCACTTATCTTAACATTTTTATTATTATTTTAACTATTTTAATTGATACTTTTTATTTAAGAGAAAACTAATTCTAACCAATGGTAAATATTGAAAGAAGACACTAAGAAAATGTTAGAGGTAGAAAGTAATAAAATGTTTAACCAAAACCATAACCACATTTATAGAAATTTAAAACATATTTAATTCATCCATTTATTTCTTTGAAAATTCTTTTCCTTTTATTATATATTGTTATCACTTAACCATTTTAAATAATATAAATGTTGACTTTTAATTTATATTTTTTACGGATTATGGAAATTATAAATAATATATTTTAAATTTATTACAAATATATATATAACATAATATGTTAAAAATATTATATACATATATATAACATTACAAGATTTACACTTTATTTATATTTATTTCTTAAAATTATAATTTTTTTATGAATTTAATATTGTTTTAAAAGAATATTTGAAAATATAAAGGGGGAGATTATTTTATCTTTAATTGAGAGAATATCTATCAAGCTGCTTATCAAGGTTTACCCAAATGCAATATAAATATCTCATTTGTATAGATCTTACATAAAATAGGTCTTTTATAAATAATATATTTTAAATTTATTACAAATATATATATAACATAATATGTTAAAAATATTATATACATATATATAACATTACAAGATTTACACTTTATTTATATTTATTTCTTAAAATTATAATTTTTTTATGAATTTAATATTGTTTTAAAAGAATATTTGAAAATATAAAGGGGGAGATTATTTTATCTTTAATTGAGAGAATATCTATCAAGCTGCTTATCAAGGTTTACCCAAATGCAATATAAATAACTCATTTGTATATATCTTACATAAAATAGGTCTTTTATTTTATAGATGATACTTGATTTGCAAAATCCATTGACCATATAGGTTAACTTGTACTCCAAGATTATTTACTTAAAATAATTGAAATATAATTGTGAAACTTATTTTAAGTGTTCAACAAATAAGTCAAAATTGAACTAATATTCAATCATTATCCAAACAAAAAAAAAATATCATATCTTAAATGTCAAATAAGATGGCATTTATCCTGTAAAATTTGCGGACTATAAGGTCAACTTACACTCAAAAATAATTTTCTAAAAAATAAGTAGAATATAATTCTTAAATACATTTTAAGTGCTCAATAAATCAAGTCTAATTAAGTTAACATTCAATTAAATATCAAAATAAAAAAATTATTAAGATGTAAATAAAAAATATATTAAATATTAAATTACGTAATAAAATATGAAATGAGAAAAATAAGACTGAATTTCTCCATTAATTATACTAAATCTCATTCTTGATGGATCATGTTCTTCCAATAATACAATAAACAGGGGACGATAGGATGAGAAGAGAGGAAGGGAGGAGATAATAAATAATTTATAATATCTTAAATACTTAATTCAAATTTTAACAATAATTATTTATACCTTTCACTTTAAATTTAAATAACCAAATACGAGAACTCATACCAAAAGAACTATTCATTGTTATTATAATAATTGGAATGCTTAACAAAATATCACATGTTAATAATGTGAGATTAAAAAATAATCTCTCCATAAGGTCTAAGTGATATTAAATTCAAGTTTGTAAATAAAAATATAAAAAAAATGTATAGGTTCAACACTTTCAATGTAATAAAAAAGAAAACTTTTTAAATGTTCTGCTAAGACAAAAGCATGATGTAGCTTGAAGGAGTTCTGGTTATAATTCGTTCACGTGATGGAAAAACACCACCCTTTTAATTGCGCGCATGCAAATTAAAAGAGCAACAATGACCTATGGGACATGGAAATGTAGATAATCACTTAGGAGGGTTGGTGGAGAAAGGTAGATAATGACCTAATAATCAATATTGACATTGTTCAATCCAAACAGCACTCAACAAATCATCTCTTAGTTCAATGCGCATTATATATGTTGACTCTTGGCTTACCCTTTGCAGTGGAGAAAACTTTATCATATGGTTCTAAGAACATCCTCATTGAAGTTCTATAATTAGAGATTATAGGATCTAATGTTTTTCCCTTTGTTTATGAAAGGGTTTTTCTCACACTAGCACTTGATTGTAGGTGGTTATTCCGTCTACAATCTCAATGATATTATTCTTATATATGTTTTAAGTTGACAAATAAATAAATAAATACTAGATAAAAATAAAACATCTTTTGGTATTTGAAATACTTTAGTCAACTAATCTTGATTAATTTTGTAGATTTTATGTTTTGTATGTTAGGAATTTAAGTACGAGTATAAATATAAGAGTAAGTAGAAATGAGATAGTTATAAGAAAGAAGATATAGAAATCTAATATTTTTAAGGTTATGACTTCAAAGTGATTTTATTTTCTTATATGAATCTAGTTTTTGTCTTATTTTTATTTGATTTTCCCTCAATTTTTCTAACACTACAATAGTTTCGTTCTGATACTCTTTAAATTGTTCTGCTAAATCCAAAGAACATTTTCTAATTAACTAAGATAAGAAAAATCTTCGCTCAATCAGCTATATGTGAACTTGGAAAAATAAAGTTTAATATTGAAGTAGTTTTGTCTAATCACAGTTGAAACTACAAAATCTTAAATATATCTTAAATCACTTTCTATCATATTCAGTACACAACCTCTACACATGTCTCTAAGATCTCACATGGAAAAATGTTAAGAAAGTCTTTAATTTTTTCTGTCAATAATAACCATATATATATATACTCAAATGTATCAACTTGGTTCTTTCTTAATCGAGAGACATGTTCTTTTTATCATTTTGCAAGATAATGTTGCAAAAACTAGGTTTATCTAGATTGGATGGTAAAATATATATTAAAAAAGTAAAGGAAGTTCATTAGTAAACATTGTATTTAACTTTTTTTTTCGTGGTTTTAAATATGTCCACATTGTCGTAGATATGTAGAGATTTTCCTAGCTGGAACTAGCAAACATGGTGAAGAGATCAAGACAAAAATATTCATTAAATAAAAGGTGGAAGAGAAAGTTCACATCCTTATAGAGTTGGTTCTTCAAATCACATGTTGGAAGATCCTGGCGCATTAGATGTATAGAAACAAGATCCTATGAGCTCATTCATGATTATCCTAAGCACCATCATTGGCCTTCCTCTCCAATATTAAAATAGGTTTATAACCTCTTGCTTAATTAATAATCATATCTTAGAGATTCATTCTTGCAACAAAATCTTCAGATTCCTTGCTTTTGGAAGGCACATGACTACCTCTTTACCAAGTTAATTATTTCATGGTGTTTGTTTTTTGGTTTGGGGGGACACTGTGGGGAACACAACAGTGTATTTTAGTTTGCTTAAATCTTTATGCATGCTCAAACAATAACTTAATTAGTTAATGTTGTCTCCATGTTGATATAGAGTGCATCCTATATAATTGTACCATGTAATTAAAAATAGTGAAAAATTAGAGCGCAATCCATGTCTTCAACTACAAAGAAAAGGGAGAGAGAAGTAAAAAGAAAAGTAAGCATTGAGAGAGAAAAAAAAAAAATGAAGGATAAAAGTGAATCAAGAGTATAGTGCAAACACATCAATTGAAAACAATGGTTGGAGAATAATTTTTTTGCCACAGTAATAGAATATAATATATAGGGCAGAATTTCATCAATGAAACAAGCATATATGGATATCAAGTGAACGAAAGTAGGTGATTGAGAGAAAAATGAACAAAAACAAATCTGGTGGGTAGTGCACTATTGAGAAAATAGTGACTGAATACTTCTTATATAGTAATAGACGATAATTCTATTATACGCCTTCTTTAAGAGTAACAAATGCCTTGTCATGTTAGATTATTTAGAATCACGTTGAAATATCAATATGTGAGTTTAGGTAATTAAATTTTCATGTGTTTGATTTTATGTTAAAGAATTGAGTTTATATTGTTTTATTAAAAACATCTAAAAACAATTTACATTTTTTTAAAATTATTTTTAAACAAAATTAAGTTTCAAAATACGAAAGTGATATATATTTGGACTCAATTTTTATATTTATTTATTTTTCTCTTCCCACAAGTTTATTCTAATATATTGGAAGAATTTAATTTCATTTAGAACTAAAACTATAGTTACGAGGAGTGTTGTACATAACAAAATCAACATAGGAATTATGAAAGTAGAGTTTTTACAAAACAAACATATGTATATTGCATAGGTTTTTAATAGAAAATGTAGTATCTGAGGTATTACATTAGTTATGTTGAGAGCATATATAATATGTGTCCAACTTACAATATTGATAGAATTAATGCAATACGTGAATATTGTATCACATATATTTCATGAAATTTTAATTGATTGTATTTTGTGTTGAACTTTGGGTTTATATTTGATTGCACTTGATTTGATGTCATCAATTTAATTTCATGTCACCTAAAGACTAATTAATGTCAAATGTTGTTGCAATTTTGTGAAATATAAATATTGTTAATTAAGGTTTATGAACTAATGGAATATAAAAGGGTGACTCTTCTTGAAATGAAATATTATTGTCCATGTTTTAATTAGTTGAATAGAAGATTACTACAATTTACTTAGTGAAACAAGGGAGATATCAATGACAAATATTATTGTCCATGTACACCCATTATCAACATTCTAATTATATATTCATTATTATTATTCTTATTTTACCTATTATTACCATCATTATCATTATAATATTAATAATACTAATAATACTAATAGTATTACTATTATTAATATTAAAAATAATATTAATCATATTAATAATAATAATATTCATCATAATATTAATAATATTAATTCCAATAATATTAATATTATTAAAAATACCAATAATAATATCAATAATACTATTAATAAAAATAATATCAAAAGTAATATTAATAATAATACTAATAATATAATATTAATACCAATAGTATAATATTGATAATAATAATATTAATATTAATAGTAATTAATAATATTATTATTAATGATATTAATAATCATATTAGTAATATTAATAATGTTAATAATAATAATAAAATTAATAAAACTAGTATTAAATATAATAAAAATAATAATAATAATTACATAATGTTAATAATAATAATAATTAGTAGTAGTAGTAGTAGTATAATATTAAACATATTAATAATGTTAATAATAGTAATATTAATTTTAATAAAATTAATTATTAATATTATCTACCAAAAAATTCCTAGGTATTTGATAATATGTAATTACCTATGTATATTTTCATAAATAACAGATCCATAGGTAAAATTCGTAAATAAAATTTACTTACGGATTTGAATTTGTATGTAATTACCTACTGATTTCAAAAATTTCTTAGTGTTTGTTAATGTTAATAATGAAAAGAATCTTATGCTACATGCATATAGAGAAAATTGTGATGGACTATTAAGGCATTTAGTTAATTCACCATAATAGAAGTTTGTTGTTTATATCTCTAGTTTGGGAGGATCCAAAGAATCTTAGGCTTAATCTTGCAACTGATTGAATGGATCCTTATGGTAACTTAAGTAACAAGTATAGTCAATGATATATTTGGTTATCATTCATAATTTTTCTTATTAGTGGTGTATAAAGAGAAAATATATGATGTTGACCAAGACAACCCCATAATGACATAAATGTCTATCTAACTCATTGGTAGAAGATTTCATATTGTTGTGGGATGAAGGAGTTGAGGTCTTTGAGGCATATTAAAAGTTGGATTTCAATTTATGCACATTCTTATTTTGTACTATTAATTATTTTCTAATATATGGGAATTTGAGCAGTTACAATGTTAAATACTAAAACATGAGAAGAAGACATCTTACATTGATCATCATAAAAAAAATGTAATTATTCATATTATAAGTTAAAAAGATTTTAATGAATGTTGTTGCATGATTAATATTACAACATTCCCTTAATAAAGAACATGAGTTGCATGAATTGCATTAGAAAATAGTGAGAGAAACACATACAAAAGAGCTGGAAAAGAAAGAAAGAAGAATTTGTTTTGAACATTGAATGTAAGGAAAAGAAAATATATGTATATATTGCTATCTATTTTTATGTTTTCATTGAGATACTCCTAAGTCTAACAAATCTTTAATTACTTCATGAAATTCTTATGACCTTTCTTGATAAATTTATACTATTTACTTTTATCAAAAGTACTACTTTGGTTATTGATTTTCATACAGGTTTTCAGTTGAGGTTTTCTGATCTTTGGTTGCACTGCTTCTATTGATTTTTTATTACAATCCTTTGTAGATTAGGTCTCATGATCATGTTGTACCTAATTGGAATGTTTGTCAGTGGAGGATTGAATCTTTGAAGATTAAATGAGTAGAAGATATTATATTGTTGGCCTAAGGGTGATGTTATTGATTATTCATTTATCTTGACTAGTTACTACAATTGTTATTTTATTCCTAATGGTATTCCTTATATTGTTTCCAATATAATTCTTACTTTATTTTCACCAAATTATGTACAGGATTATAATCGCTTGAAGAATCTATCTTATTTATCTTCCACTGTTTTGAAGTGAAGATTATCTTAACACTCACATCCACACACATGAACTCCAACTAAATAAATAGATGGATGTTCCTAACTTTCCTCACTCCTTCACAACTGAGATATTGGCTTACTTTTCAGAAAATAGATCGAGTACCAATGTGATGGAAAACTCAGCTTCTTTTAAAAAAATCGCTCACTTATCAGACTCCTATTATATAATTAAGATAAAAAAATGTATATTAGAAAATAAGAATGTAAGATAAACTATTTTATATATATATACATATATATGTATATATATACATATATATGTATGACTATAATGAATGTAAAATAAAGAATTATGTTAACTTATGTAGACAGTATATCCTATATTTTATTTATCATTTTTTTTTCTTATGGGTAGTGTTATGTTAGTGTTTAATATACTAGATAATTATTTTAATTAAGCACTTTAACTTATTAGATATAGTATCAATCTCTAATGTCATTAGTAAGATTTAAATTTTTAAATATACATTTCATCTAGATCATCTAATATAAGTATTAACCTTTAGATTAAATAAGTTCTTATGATTCTTAAAAGAAGAACTTATATTCTAACTAATGTTCATTGAATTTTACTAATATACGAATAATATTTATACTAAGAGAGATCCTAGTTGATTATATGATATTATATTTTCGTACATTATCGTAAGACCTGATATTGATTATTTAGGCCATTAAATAATTTAAATTTGTATCACATGTACCATCTGAATTCCTTTGATAGAAAATTAGTCCATATATACTACTTTTGCAAAAGATTTTCTATATGTTACGAAATTCATCTAATCAATCGTTTTAAGTAATTATTTTGATTCACTAGTAGATGGAAATGTTTTAAAATTAGTATTAGATAAAGGTACTTCAAAGTAAATAACCATTAGATAAAAGTATTTTGAACTTGTAGATTATCGTACAAATTCATTTCCTAAATGATCAAATTTATTATAAGTATTAGATGAAAACCTTTCCAATTTTGTCTTACTATTATGAGATAAAGTATTTTTTTTCTTAAATTACATAGTTAGACTTGTGTAAACAATCCAGATTGAATCATCTAATGTATTGAATATCGAATGAAAGTTTTATTTTATTTTTATTGTTGTGTGCTTCTGGTTTCTCTGTTATTTTAGAAACTATATTAAAAAGAGAAATAATATATAATATATAAGGATATCACAATAGTTGTAAAAGCTTACTCATCCATAAAAATTAGTATAAAAGTGTTCACCTGCTTAAACATTATTCTATCAACTTCTAAACTTATGGAACTTATGTACATACAACTCTTGAGTTAAGATAAAATTTCACTTGAATGTCTCATATATATGAAATGAATTCTATTAGACAACGACTCAATTCTCTATAACTACCCATTCAACTAATTGATAGTATTGTCTTATCTTATTTATCTTAGTGTATGAAGGCTTAAAAATTTATATATACATGCTTTTAATAAAGAAGTATCACAATCTCTTTTCATTCTTATTTTTATCCTATTATTATTATTATTATTATTATTATTATTATTATTATTATTATTATTATTATTATTATTATTATTATTATTCTCTCTTAGTGACTTAAACATTAGATAATCTTTTACATATTGAACCGTCTTGGACATGGGAAAATACTTAACCAAACACAAATAAGATGACATATAAAGGTGTTTCCTTGTAGGGGATGTGTTAAGACTCATTAGTGAGCGAATCCAATCATAATCACCCTTATATGTTGCGCCTTAGACGAGCTTATGTAGATCGCCCTATAGATAAAACTATCATGGTCTTAAATTTTGTTCTCTAAAGTGTTAAGCATAAGAACATAACTCTTGGAATGATATGCATACTAATAAAGTGAGTTGTCAGGACAAGTGATATGTCAAGTCGGTTCTTGAATGAGAATAATGATCATCAATCATACCATAACACATTGAGTTATTCCCTCGATAAAAGCAACTGAATTTGAATTAGTAACAACTGTTTTCAAAAAATAAAAATCTTATTGATACTCAATACCTGAATAATCAATTACAAAGAGTTTAACAGTGAGTAGTTGAATAGCACATTTGAATTTAGAAAAACAAATTATAGATATAATATACCTCTCTCAAGAAAAAAAAAAGATGACTTTTATTTGAATTGACTTAAATTGATTAAATAAAACTTTGAACCAAAATACATATCAACCCTAATTCATTATTCAAAAATTATCATCTAGTATTCTACTACTAAAATTCTACAATTTAATAAAAAGGTGTAACCCTTATTAACAACTTATCATCATTAATAAATATCTTTCAGAAAAATTATATATGCACAAGTAAATAGATAGATAAAAGACAACTTTTATATATTACAAAATAAGTTTTGGCAAATAAAACTCAAACCTTTTCACTTCCCCGTTTTTCCTTTTCACAATGAAATTTATGTATATTTTAAGGAATCCTAACATAAAGTCAATTTGACTTTAGTTAAATTTATATCTATAGTCGTATATTTCCCTCGTTCACAAAATCGTAATAAATTTCATTCTAGATGTTTTTCTGTCAAAGTTGATTTTATTTCGGCGTTCAAATGAAGTTACGTCAAAGTTATGATATCCATGCACCTTATTTCAAAGTTCTCGTAATACAATATTTAAATTTCGGAAATTTGATTTTTCAAAAAAGTCCTAAAAAAGTCCACGCTTCTAAACTTTTAAGAGAATCTTAAAAATTGGCGCATAAGGTGACGGGAATGGATCTGCAAGGAAGTAAATAAAAGTTAATATGTAGGCTTCAATACCTTTTTATCTTTATATATATATTTTTTAATTTTAGTACCTTTTATCTTAAAAAATTATTTTATGTATTTAAAAAAATTAGTATTAAAACTATTTATCGATTTTTCTTGGCTGATAACATCTTTCTTTAATTCTAAAAACAGAATCATATTTTATATTTTATATTAAGAAAATTCTAAGAAGAATATAATACAAAATTCAATAATAAAATTATAAAAGTTATTATGAAGTAAATAATTATAACAATAATAAAATTTGAAAAGATACAATTTTATTATTGATATTATTTATTGCTGCAATTTTAGATCAACTATCAATCTTAATTTAAAACAATTATTCAAAAAAAAAAATTCAAGAGGAAAAAATGAGAGAGACAATAGAATTTGAAGAATGAATATTATTTTCCTTAATTAATAATTAATTATTATTGCTGAAAATAACTCAAACCCCTTTTATATTTTATCGGTAAAATCATTTATCATTAATTAATTTAATCATCACACAAAATATATATTTACAATAATCACTTATGTATAATATATAGTTCAAGATAATTTTAATTCACTATTTTGTTTTTAGTTTTAAAATATAGTGATAATAAAAAATTATATACATGTTATAGTTGTTGAGGTTTTTATCGTTCTTGACTAGCTTAAATAGAAAATTATTTTTTCATATCCCGATGTCTTATATTTATATTTTTTTCTTTTATGTATTTTGATGTTAAATTTAAAGTCAACTTAGTTATTATTAATGATTCAGTATCCATAGGCAAATATAGTTGTAGAGAATGATAATTTATGTGGGTTGTGATTTGTTAACATTTGAATTAGGTTTCCTAATTGGACCTTTTCTGATAGGCGTGTATTTATACAATTTCCAAGCCATAAATGGATTACTTTTTTTATCCCCATAATTTCATTTTTGGTCTAAAATTCACTCCCAGTCCAAACAGACACAGGCCCCCAGCCTTTGAGTTGCAGAAATTGCAGACAACATCTCATGAGTTGAATATAATAGATGTATCAGGTATATATCTCGAAACCTCGAGGTGGTACGCTTTTGTAGACTGGTTTTGGCATGTCTCAAAGATTTGAGAAGGCATGACTTTCGACTTTCGTATCATCATACCTTTTGGTCATGGCTTTCCGTTTTGACATCATTGAGCCTCTCAGCTTTCGCCTTGTTGAGCCTTTTGGCTCTGTATCATCGAGCCTTTCGGCTTCCCACGAGCCTTTCAACTTCAATATCATCGAACCTCTCAGCTACGATATCATTGAGCTTTTCGATTGTCATATCATCGAGCCTTTCGGCTATCGTATCATCGAGTCTTTTGACTACCATAGCATCGAGCCTTTCGGCTACGTATTTGAGCCTTTCACCTTCCGCATCATTAAGTCTTTCGACTTTGACTTTTTTCTTCCGCATCATTAAGCCTTTCGGTTTTCACTTTGCGATTTTCATTAATATGCACCTTTTTGTCAAGTTTTTATGATTCATTAACATGCATCATTCGATGGCCGCTTTAGTTTAGGGACACACCATTAGGTGGCTACTTTAGGAATGCAGCATTCGATGGCCACTTTAAGTATGCACCATTCGGTGACCTATTTAGTTTAAGGACACACCATTCGGTGGCTACTTTCGGGATGTACCATTCGATGACCCGTTTAGTTTAGGAACGTACCATTCGGTGACCCATTTAGTCCAAAAATTGTTGAAGAGTTGGCGAGTCACCGTTTCCTCGAGTGAGTGTGTGTTACCTATTATTTCTCATTTTTTCAGGGTTTCTCACAAAGTGTTTTGCTCAGGGTTTGTCTTAGTTTTTTTTCTCTCAGAGTTTTTTTTTTTCAAGGTGGGAGCATGGAAATTTACCTGCCGTACAGTGGGCACTAATTTGTTATAGTCGTTGAAGTTTTTGATCGCTCTTGACTAACCTAAATAGAAGATCTTTTTTTCTTTACCCCAATACCTTGTATGTATACTTTTTATGACTTTTTTCCCATTTTGGTGTACTTTTCCATTTTATTTCCCAAAATGGGTATAAAAAAGATTATTTACCAAAATGGACAAATTCTGCCAGCTAGATAGACATAATTTCAAACTGGTCAAAATAAAAGTAACATGTTGGCGATTTCAATTAATAATATTGATTAAAATAATTTCTCTCTCTGCAATCATTTTTTAATTATTTGATATTATGATTGTTAGGTTTAACAATTAATAAAAAAAAATAATAATCATTATATAATAATAATTAACAAATAATTTTTTAATTATTTAGTACTATGTTTATTACTTTAACAATTAACAAAAAAATTAATAATAGTAATTAACAAAACTGTAATAAAAAAATTAGGACATACAAATTTATTTTAAATTAAAACAAAATAACATAATGATAATAATAATAAGAATAATTCATATGAATTTAATAATAATTATTATTATTTTTAAATTAAAATAAAATAACATAGTAATAATAATAATTAATAATAAGTGAATTCAATAATAATATTTATTTTTTAAATTAAATTTGTATGAAATTATTATTATTTAAATTAAATTTATATGAATTTAATTAAAATTATTCTTATTATTATTATTATTATTATCATTATGCTATTTTACTTTAATTTAAAATAAATTTGTATCTCTTAATATTCATGTTATACTTTTGTTAATTATTATTATATAATAATTATTATTATTATTTATTTTATTAATTGTTAAACTTAAGGATCATAGTATCAAATAATTAAAAAATATTGAAGAGAGAGAAACAATTTTAATTAATGTCATTAATTGAAATCGTCAGCATCTCACTTCTATTTTAACCAGTTTGAAATTGTGCCTATCTAGCTGGCAGAATTTGCCAATTTTGGTAAATAAATTTTTTTCTACCCATTTTGGGAATTAAAATTGAAAACTATACCAAAATGGGAAAAAAAGCCACTTTTTCTTCTATGTATTTCAATGTCGAATAATTTAAACGGAATTTAGTTATTATTAATGATCTAGTACTAAATCTTAATAATTTAACTGAACTTTCATAGTCAAATATGATTGTAGAGAATAGAGAATGACAATTTATGTGGACTGATTTTTTAACAATTAAAATGACCCCCTAATTGAGCATTTCCAGATGGGTGTGTATTTATACAATTTTTAAACTATAAATAGATTACATTTTACATCACATAATTTTATTTTAGACCTAAAATTGAGTATCCCTAACTAAAGTTCATAATATACTTAATAAATATTCATAAATAATAGGTATTAATATTTTAATTACTTATTTGTTGATAAAGCGGGTATAATTATCATGGTATCTAACATGCTCATACTTTTATTGCATTATTTTTGTTATATAATTAGGTAAGTTCAGGTTTTCGAGTTCATAAATAAATTTTTTAGACAACTTAAGTTTAATAGGATGTAATAAAAAATCTCAATTCAATCTAACAACTCAATCAATAACACTAAAATTTAACTGGGTTTGATGGAACATATTCACAAATTGAGGGCACCTGCTTACCTCTCTAACTCTCTTTATTAAGATTTTTGGGATGAAATTAAACTTTTTTTAGAAGTTATAATTCTCTTTGTTAAATAGAATAACGAGACTAATAATGATTATTAGTGTTACACAAACTCTAAAAAGGGCGTTACATGACTAAAAAAGATGTTATATTTTAAGTATAGTTGGTAAAAATGTCAAGATAGATAATTGGATCTGTCACACTAAGATGTAAAAATGTGTTAATTTAAATCAGTCTAAATTTTAAACAAGTAATAACTTTGTAGGTTTCATCCCAACTGGATGATCAATTTGACCAACTTTGATGAATTTTATTCCCGAAATAAGTCATACTAAAAATTGCTAAGGAAATCGAGCATACTTCTACATGGCTTTTAATTAAATTATTTGGAGATTATTTAAATTCAAATTTTGAATTTAGATATTATATCAGAAAACTGTTTTCAAGGTATCTGCTTTAAACCTCTTCAGATTCTGATTTTAATGTATTATTCTTTTTGTTAGTTTCATTTTTATTACAACGATTTAAAACATTAAAATGTATCATCAATATATTTTTTTATGGCTGATAAAAAATTAAAATGCATTTTGAGTTTTAAATGTTTATATTGCACTAGATTAATACACTTCTCTCCATCTCTTATTCTCCTTGGTTTTATCTTTTTGAGCTTGTAACTTTTGACAATAACCTTTATGATAATGCAACTGCAATGGATGAACTCATACAAAATGAGATTAATATTTTTCGTTGGTACAGAATTAAAGTATGTTATATTACAATCACATTCTTATTCAAATATGTTATAATCACATTCTTATTCAAGTATGTTATAACTGCATTATTATTCAATCATGTTAGAATCGCATTTTTATTTAAGCATGTTACAATCATATTCTTATTCATATATGTTACAATGGCATTCTTATTCAAATATATTACAATCACATTCTTATTCAAGTATATGTTACAATCGCACTCTTATTAAAGTATAGTAACATCACAATCTGAATATGAGGATTATGTATCAACTAAGATTTGAGTATTGAATGAAATTCTGATTTATGTAAAATTTTATCTAGTCAAACAACACTATGCATAAAAATGAACTCACTGGAATCATCAACGTCCCCATGTATTTGAAGCTGAAAATAAAAGAAACAGAGCATTATTATGTTAAATTCAACCACGTGATACATTCAAGTACTAATTTAATGATTAAAGTATATAATAAGTTAGATACTTAGAAATTAGACTTAAAAATATTATCTATTATATGGAACTTCATTTTGAATTATTAAAATATTTCACTAATTTTAATCTTCATAAAATAAAAAAAAATTAAAATAAGAATCAAATGGTCATAAGTTTGTCCAGATCTTTTCTAACCAAACCTAAGCCGTGAACACCCTAAAATACAAAGCTTTATATTTTAATTATCAAATCACGTAATTAAACATGATTAAATCATTTTTAAGTGACCAAAGAAGCCATTTTCAATTATGTTGAAATTATAAGATCAAAATAAACAAAATTATAAGTACATTTTATCGTGAAAATTAATTATATGCACAATTAATTCAAATTCTAAACAAAGGACTGAACAAGTATGAGTGAGTTACCTTGTCTTGAGATGGTCCAATCCTTGTCCTTTCCAAGAGCCCAAAAGAAATAGCCCTTCAAGCCCGAAGCCCTAGCAAACCGAACCTTCTTTGTTATGGATGGTCCATCGTCATACCCGATCCAAGTAAGACCCGCATAAGAGTAGAAAGACGCAGCTACATCGTCATACACAACAGTGGCACCATTTTCTTTGTTGAACACCAAAATTTCATCATAATCCATAGTACCATCCGTATCAGTGGCTTCTCCAACAGCTTCTGCTCCAACCCCATGAACATTCGGCTCTTTAAGCGTCCATGCCCGTCCATATAACGGTAAACCCATAACCAATTTATGGGCCGACACACCCGCCCCGACCCAAGATCCAATCCCATACTTGGTACTCACGTTGGAATTCGGATCATACAAAGCAGCATTAAAGCCTGTAAAATTGGCCCAAGCCCCGTGATAGTCAAAGCACATTGGGCTGGCCCAATCCAAGTAATCGCGAACGGCTTGAATTGGGTACGTTCTTGGCCCATTACCAATAAGTTCGATGGTGGAAGCGTAGTAAACCGCTGCTGTTAAAAGTAGCGGCGGTTTTCTAGAAGTTCGCGCTTCCAACGTTATAGCTTGACGCCATTCATGAAACAAGTGACCAAGGTTAGACATATCGACCTCGGTTTCTGGGAACTCCCAGTCCAAATCCAGACCGTCGAATCCGTACTGTCGCGCCACGTGGATGGTGGAGTTGATGAACACTTGTCGGGTGCGGTTGGTGCTGGCCATGAGGGAGAAGGCGGTGGAGTTGCTGCCGCCGCCGCCAATTGACAGGAGAGTTTTGACAGGCGGGTGACGGTAGCGGAGCCCGTTGATGAATTGTGGAATCCATGTTTCCTCAGATTGGGTGACACTGAGGTGGAAAAGTTGAGGGTCTTGTTGGATGAAGGCATAGTAGATGTGAGTGAAGTATTTTGTGTCAATGGAAGAGGGTGAAAGATCATCACCCGCAGGCCAATACGCAGCTCTAACACTTCCTCCTTTGTTTGGTGCGTATTTCCAATTAGGGTGGACAATAGCATGAGAATGGATACTCATGAATAGAACCAAAAGGGGTGTGAAAAAAATGAGTCTTTGGAGGGACATTTTTTATCATAAGAAGTTGTGGATGCATCCATCCACGGGTGGGTATTTATGTTTTGGAATGTTGTCTTCAAGCTCTTAGTGTTGTGAGGTGGGTTTGGTTGAAGTTTGAATTGAATCTTCCATTTGGTGGGTATCTTTAGATGGGGGAATGGATCAAACAGAAGGAAACAAAATTGGACAAGGTAACCAATATAATAAAGGTCAACCGTCTAGAATCATGAAGTGCACCCCACGAGGTTTGCTTCGATAATGTCAACGTTACATTGGAGAAAGTAGTGCATAAGAACCTCAAATTGTCTCCTCTGTGTGTGAAAGGTGCTTTCATGACATGTACTGTAATAAACAAATTATTATTGTTATTAGCATTTTTAAATGCAATTTTACAAATTAGTTAGTGCTCTAGTAGATAAATATTAGAATCCATATTTCGTAAGTTTAAATGTAAAAACCTGGTTGGCCTTTGAATCAAAATGATACTATAGGGAGTATTTGGCCACCTTCCACTATGTCCAAGCCACTCATGGGAGGAGGAAGAACAGCATTGGTTCAAAAAAAGAAAAAAATGCAAGTGTTTTGGTGGTTAGTCTTCATTCGGTGCATTCATTGTGTGACCACTGATGTTGCAGTCCTGGCCGATTCATAATGTCCTACACTTAAATGTCCTCAATAGATATTTTAGTGGAATTCGAGGTCAAATGAAAAAAGTGATGCTAATATAGTATAGTGCCAAATTAAAGAAAGCAATAATAACTCCAACAAACTGACCCTATTCAGTTATCAAAATAATTAAGTCCAACGATAAAACAGAAGAGAAACAAACATATAGACATGACAATGAGAAAATACCATGAAGAATGGTAGCTTAAACAACAATATAAAGACAAACTACGAAGAAAAAAAATTAGAGGCCTGTGTGTGTTCTAAATTTAAACTAGATGGAGTCACTTTTCTAATGGATTAGTCGTATACCAGTTTTATAATATATGGTGCTCAAGAAATATTCATGTTTATGATTTGAAGTTATTTGGAATGGTGTGAACATGTAAAAGGTGTTTTAAACATAAATAATCAGAATACCAGAATTTGGCTTAATAAGTTTGAGCCATGAGAAGAAGAATGTGCAGTGACATATTTTCATCACTATTTATCCTTTTACAAAATATCATCGGGATAGAAATGATATTAAAAAAATTTAAAGATATTTCTTGTGGAGTTAGGATGTTGATGGAGGAAAAATAGCATGAATAAAGTGGATAATATTTGTAAAAATAAGGAAGAGGAGGGTCAAGGAGTGAAACATATAAAGTTATTTAATATTACTTTATTAGTCAAATAAAAATATAGATTAGGGTCAACAAAGACTTTAGAAAGATGTTGTAGAATCTAAGTATGGGTGATGGAGAAATTTACATGTTAAGGTAAACATTAGATATGATTTGTGGTGGTGGCAAGACCTTGGAAAGGTGTGTGAGGAGGGAAGGAGTGGAGAATGGTTTGATGAAAATGTTAACTAGAAAGTTGAAATTGGAGAAAAATAGACTTTTTGGAAGAGAAATGGTGTGGAACAGTTCCTCTTTCACATAAGTTCTCTAGAGTTTATGCAAATTCACAATGAAAGACCCTAACGGTAGAGGAGACAGGTACATGGGTGGGTGATAAGAGAGAGTGGAAAATTCATTGGAGAAGGGAGTGATTTGAATGAAAAAAATCACAACTAGATGAGTTCTTACAGGATCTCAATCAAAAACAAATTTATAAGGAGAGAATGAATGAATGGGTGCAAAATAATGAAGAGAAAATGATTTATATAGTCAAAATAGCTTATAAGAAACTTGAACATAGTTGTAAGGAAGAGTTTTCTGAACTGCTTAAGACTTTATAGCAGACAAAGACTTTGTAGTAGATAAAGACTTTGTCATCATCTGCACTTCATCTAGCTTGACAGGCATTGTTGGATAGATTACCAACGAAAAGAAAATTTTGTTTATGAAGGGGTTGGACATAAAAAGTAGCCTCTGTGTTATGTCTGAAGTGCATAGAGAATCAAGGCATGATTTATTACTTACATGTAAAATGTTGTCCAAGTATGGAGTAGGTGTTATTTGTAACTTGAGATGAGTACAACACAACATAATGAGTTGAGGTCCATTTTTTGGCAATTTAGTAATCTTGGCTTTGATGAGTGTGGGAATAGGGTTTGCAGAGGGATCTGAATAATTGTGATATAGTACATATAGTATCAAAGAAATGAAATCATCTCTAAAAAAAACTATAGAAGTCGATTAAAATTTTACCTAGGCATAACTAAAATTGTGGGCTTGGTTGCATTGCAAATTTAGTATAGCATTATTCTCCTTCTTCGATTGGTGTTTGTGTGCATGTGTGTATTGATATGATAACCAAAGAGTATATAAAAAATGGTAGAATATCATAGGAGTAAGATCGGGAAACCCTACAGAAGTGAGTAATGGTATACTTGGACTAACATATTCAAGTTGAATAGCCTAGAAACTAAGTCTATGTTAGTGCTTGCAAGTGAAACTTGATGGTGTGGAGGTTCTTATTGACAAAGTACAACAGGAATATCTCATGATGGACACTTAGATTGCTATCCTCATTCAGAGCAACTGCAAAACTTTGTTCAGAATATAAGGTGTCACTAAGTCAAAATGAAATAGCAATCACAATTAGTGGAGTTGGCATCACTGTAAGAATTGAAACAAGATGGGATGGACAAAGTGTTCAATCCTCTTGGAAGCCATAATACACCTTGAAAGTATGTTAAAAGCATTTGGAGCCATTATTGATTAGTATGTTATGCTATAGGGTAAAGTTGAAAAAATTGTGGTGAAAGTGGAACAATATTCAAAGACAATGGCCAATTCCACATAAGATTTGAATATTTTGACAAATGAACCTTATGATGTGAAGAATAACAAGAGAAATATCAAAATTTTATCATTAATTTTTGCTCTAAGAAGTAGGAAGTAGAATAGAGATGGGAAGATGCACTAGTTTAAACAGATTTATATTGAAACTGTTTTGTATAAGGATCGTAGCATCTTTCAAATGCTCTATTTTATTTATTCTATTTTTGTTGATAGAAAAACATTGTTATAGAAAAAAAAAGTAAACCACTAATTTCAAACTCGAACAAGCCTTCAAAAGATAAGACCCTGCATGTGCAAAGTTTTGTAGGATTTATCCTATAATTAAAAACAACAAAACTAGCACATTTATAGTAATATATAACTTCATAGACACATGAGAGAAAATAGGAGGATTTATACTTTATCAATCCCACTTGACTTGATTTGATGAATTCATGTCTTTTTTAGTTATTTTTTTTAATTTTTCATTGACACGAAATAATGGTATATGCTCCCGCCACTATAGTCAAGAAATAAAGACAACATAAAGTGAGGAGATTAATTAGAAACTTTCAAGAAGTTTAGAACTGGTTAAACTTATTTGAGTTTTGGGATAGGTATTCAGATCCGAATCCAATTTAAAAAAATCACTTTTGAGATCATGATATAAATATATGACGTAAAAGAGATTAAATTTAATATATATATATATATATATATATATATATATATATATATATATATATTAAGTATTGCTAATAAAAAAATGCTTTTACTAATTTGTAAGCCTAAAAATAAAGTTATTTGTCCTTTCCAGTATTTAAAGTAAAATCTTTTTGTCTTTTTTAAAATTTTGGACTACTCACATCGTGTATATACAGTATTAATTATTCCTCGAGTTTAGGGCATAAAAAAATCAAATATATTCAATAAGGATGTTGAAAACTACTTGTAGTTTATTTTAATTATCCGATTCAAATTTAGATCCATATTTCTATTTTAAATTTAATTTAATTTCTTAAATTTAGATTGGATATGGTTAAATACATTTTAAGATTAAAAAGAACTAAAATTAATGTTGATTATAGAAAATCATTTAGTCAAAATAATTTGTATTAGTTTGAATTGAGGCGTATTTTATTTAATTTGGAAAGCGCTTCTTTGATTTGGACTATGTACAAGGTGTTATTGAGTTGACTTTGAACCGGAATATCGTGAATCATTATATTAAAATGAGTTTGTTCACTACACAAAATACTATTTATTTTGTAAAGAATAATATGAAAAGAAATAAAAAATTTCAACAAGAAATAAGTTATTATATTAAAAATGGACAGACATATAGAACATACGCTAAGTGTGCGTAACGTCACAAGATAAATAAATGACAATAACTTTATAAGTAAAAATAATAAAGCAATTAGAAAATTAATATATAAAAGAAAAATTAACTTCAATTAAAATCATCAAATATTTGTATCTTCTTGTTAACCCATTGTGTTATTAGTTACTATATATAATACTCCCTCTCCTAAAATTAATAATTTAATCTTGAAAATATCTTAATTATTTAATCAGAAAACGTAAAAAAAAAATAATTAATTCAAGTAAAACTTAATTTGAGTTTATTAAGTTATAATAGCCTCAATTTTAATGAAAATTTTATTCAAAATCAAATTGATATATTGATCTACTTTATATCCAAATCTAAACTAGATTAAAAAACATTCAAATTAATTTCATCCAATTAAATGAACTTGCATTTCAAATCCAATAAACTTTATTGGATTTAGATTAAATATAAATTGAAATTTTAAATATCAATTTTCATCCATCGCTCTACTCTCATACCTTGTTCTTTACCCACCAAAGCTAGAGGAAATTGTGCAAGCAGTCGCAGTACCTTGGTCGCATTATTGAAATTGCATTCAAAGATTAGAAATAAACTGTGAACATGTTTGGATAAATATTTTTAGCAGCACCCCCTAACTTCTTCTTTCTGTACCATCTTCGGGTAGAGGAAAAGACCAAAATACTCTTGTGGTTACATATATCAAATAAATTTAATACCGTCTAATTCTATCCACGCCTCCTTTCATCTTCTTTGTGTTGCCTCTGCCTCCCCCAGTTGCTCTTCCACAGTCCAGTCTGCCGCCATTGCTCTAGTGTTGTCTTTCCAGGGTTGTCATTGATGCTCTAGTTCGAAATTGCTCCAACATTAAGGTGGAAAAACTACAGATTTGGTACGTATGTGTGTTTTGATTCATGAATTTTTGGTTTTTAAATTTCACGAAATTATTACTTAGCTTGCAATTCAAGGTTTCAGGATAAATTATAAATTTTACAATCGAAATGTACTTTGAGATATAAAATACATACTAAATTACACAATTTAAAATATACTTTTCATAAATGAAACAAATTTTAGATTGTAAAATTTAAAATGTATTTTATTTATGAAAAGTGGGTTGTTTGATCTAGTTTATAGTTTGTTTGGAATAATATATGATTTATTTTAATTCAGGAAGATATAATTAGGATAAGAGGTGATGTCTTTTAAGTTGGTGATAGAGAAAACCTATAACCTCATTTTATAAGAAAAATCATGTTTTAACCATCAGTGTTGGCAGTGTTGAGGGAGTATCAGCACATCTAGGAGGATCTATCGGTTAAGAAGGATTTTCTAGGAAACTTGTGAATACATCTCTTCTAGAGAGTGGTCACATTGATAAGAGTTTGTAGGAGGTGAGGTCAGAAACCATATTTATTTAATTGTCGTGTTGGTTATGTCCTAAGTTGGTCTTCCACGATTGTAGGTTAAACAAGTTTTAATCCTACATTAGTGAATTAAGGCTTTGGTTCAAAGTTTTGGGTTGTCATTGTTATGAGATTAGTTATGAGATGAAAAATAATAAGGTTGGTCTCTGCATTCTTTTAGAGGTGATATAGAAAGACCAACAATATCCACCTGCCTATTGGTGAGGTGATAGAACCCTTGATGATGTTTATAACTTCTTCAAATTCCTATTGTGGGATAGTTTTACACATGTGTTATGTTGGATGCAACAACAACTACAACGTTGTTAGTAGATATGCTTGGTGTAAATATTGATAATACCTTACCAGAGACGATGCAATATTTTAGTAGACATGTTAGATTGATTTAGCTGTGTGAGATTTATGATGAGTTATGTGCCCACGATAGTGAATATATTAGGGCATACGTATCGCATTTAGTGGGGTGCATAATATTTGTAGATAAAAGTGCGTTATCGATCTATGTATCGTACTTGAGTTTATTCCATGATTTGTGATTGTGTAGAAGATATTCCTAAAATCTTGCAAACAACGATTTTACCAAGTAGCTGTCAAATTATGTGACACTTTTACAATCAACTAAATTAAACATTTTTACAATTACATTTGATTTTATATTAATTTGCAAATAATATTTTTTTAAATTGTAAAAAACATGGATATACAAGCATTTTCCAAACATGGATAACATTTTTTTACAATAGTAACAAGTGTTGAAATATAAACAATTTCCAATGTAGTTCTTAGGAATTTGAATCCTAGTTATGAAAAGAAACATTCTGAGGCCCAATGATATGATAAGTTGTAGGATGAGCTAATTGCACTATTGACATTATGTAGGTTTAGCTTGATGGTTTGACCCATATTGAGGCTCATTAGGCCTTATAAAAAGCATCACCACACAATCAGTGGCAGCTCAAGACTTTAAGAGGCATAAAGCGAATTAAAAAAAATGAGGTATTTTTTAAAAAAAATTAGCCGCCACTATTTTAAAATTTTATAATTTAAAAATAAATACACATCTTCAAGTCTCAAAATAAAGACACATGCATAAACCCATAGTATGAACACGTACATAAATGTACAGTATAAAATAATTTAAAAAAGGTTTCATTTTTTTTAATTTGCTTTAGGCCTCTTAAAGTCTTGTTTATCTTCCTCAATGCTGCTCAAGTCTCCAAAATAAATACACGCATATAAATGCACATTATGAACAGTCACATAAATGCACAATATAAAATGATGAAACAAATTTGAAATTGGAAACAAATTGAAATTGAAATAATATTATGGAAGAACAAAGAGATATAGGAAAGAAGGAGATAAATGAAGAAAGAAGGAGATAAGTGGGAGAGTTAGATAATGAAAGGACATATAAAAAAATAATGTCAATCTATTGGAATATAAAGAGATAGAAAAATTAGAAAGTTTTGATTCTTATGATTCCTTGGCTATTTATTTATTTTTTAAATATTATTAATTTATTATAAGAAAGTTTTAATAATATTATTCAATAAAAAAAATTTTATAGTTCCAATATAAATTTAAATTCATTAAATAATATTTATAGCATGAATGATGTAAACTTAAACTCAGTTAAGATATTTTAAATTTTTAATTAATTTTTTTAGTATAATTTTAAAATTAAATATTTTTTATTTTATAATAATATAAGTATAATTTTTTTTAAGCCTATGAGACCTAAAGCAATTGCTTTACCTGCTTAGGCCTTGAACCACCCTTGATTGCCATACAAGTTTTGTGAACACAAAAACCTAGAGACCATATTTCTTCCATTGTCCAATAATTAAAAGCACATGTTACAAATGTTGAACCAAAACAAAAGAAAGAAAATATGAAAATATATTTGAGAGAAATCATAGTGTAATGTTATGAAAAATAATGAACTGATTATAGTAGATGATTTTATTATTTTTCTTAATAAAAATTCACGAAACAATAAAATTTATGTATTAATTATTTTATTAATAAGGGTAAGATGAAAATAAAATTACAAAGTTGAGATTCATACCTTACTAACATATAAGTGTGAGTTTTTCCTTATTGGGCTTATTTTTTGTGATTTTATTTTCTTAAATTCTTATAAGGTTAAGGATAAAAAAAAGAATCTCTTTACTTTATTCAATTCAAAGGTCTATAAAATTTGTGATAAAAATGGGCTTTGCCTACTTCTGTCTATTGCTTTTCTATTGGAACCAAACAATGGACTTGAGTTGATGAGTTTGTATTACACAATTTTACGAATTTAACTTTCAATTAAACCCAACATCATATATTTTAATTAAAAAGAAAAACATTTAAAATAATTTTATAAATTTTTATATAAAGAATAATTTAGCATAGTTCAAGTCCAGTTCAGTACAGTTGAATTCATTTTTCTTACAACTCAATATAACAAAACTAAGAAATAGCGTCTCCATTTTAACTTCTTAGTAATTTAAAGGATACAATATAAAATAAAATAAGCCATCTAATTGTAAGAAAGTGAATCAACACAATTTATTAATTTTATAATTATTTTTATTGAGTAATTACATTTACATAATTATATAAACTTTATTTCTTGAGGACAATTTCCTTGTGAAGGGCAATTGATGTAATAAGAAGAAGTACTTTTGTTCAAACATACTTTTGCTGAAGTTTTGATGGCTGCAATAATTTTACTTTTATCGGGAATACTTTGATGTAATATTTTTGCATTTTGAAGTATTTGTTAAAGATCGTTCCTTGCATCAATGTTTAATGCCAATTTGAAATAATCTAATGGTTGTTGTTTGAATATGTTTCATGTTTCTTTCATTCATAGGTCTAGAAGCTCGGCGCTCCACCTTCCTAGTTTGGCCAATCTTGAGTGAGTTGAGGAATTATTGTCTGAATCTAATAAAATAAATAAAAAAAATATCATCTTTTGAATATCATATCAAAATAATATATTAAGAAGTAAATATCTTATCGTTGATGGATTGAATACGACAAATGATCTATAAAAAAATGGACGTAGTGTGATATAATTGGATGACTAAATATCATGTATTGTAAACAGTGACTTTACCTTTATTCGCGGTTTAAGACTTTAAAAGACCTAAAACGAATTAAAAAAATGAGACCTTTTAAAAAATTAGTCACCACTGTTTATCTTTTTAGTACAATTTTAAAATTAAATATTTTAAAATTTTATAATTTAAGAGCAAAAGTGAACATAAACTCTTCCTCAATCGACTCTAAGTCTCCAGATAAAGACACGCGCATAAATGCACACTATGAACACGTACATAAATGCATAGTATTTAAAAAATTATTTTAAAACAGGCCTCATTTTTTTAATTTGCTTTAGGCCTCATATTTATAATTTTGTAATTTAAGAGCAAAAGTGAACACAAAAGCTCAAGTCTCCAAATAAAGACAAGCCTATAAATGTACAGTATGAACACGCACATAAATGTACAATATAAAATGATGAAACAAATTTGAAATTGGAAACAAATTGAAATCCAAGTCTTCAAATAAAGACACGCCCATAAATGCACAGTATGAACACCCACAATATAAAATGATGAAACAAATTTGAAATTGGAAACAAATTGAAATTGAGGTCTCCAAATAAAGACACATGCATAAATACACAGTATGAACACACACATAAATGCACAATATAAAATGATGAAACAAATTTGAAATTGAAAACAAATTGAGATAATATTAGGGAAAAACAAAGAGATAGAGGAAGGAAGAAGATAAGTGAAGAAAGAAGGAGATAAATAATAAAAGGACATATAAATAAATAATGTCAATCTATTGGAATATAAAGAGATAGAAAAATTAGAAAGTTTTGATTCTTAGGATTCCTTGGCCATTTAATTTTTTAAAAAATACATTATTAATTTATTATAAAAAAAGTTTCAATAATATTATTCAATAAAATAATTTTTATAGTACCAATATAAATTTAAAGTCATTAAATAATATTTATAACATGGATGATGTAAACTTAAACTTAGTTAAGATATTTCAAATTTTTAATTAATTTTTTTAGTATAATTTTAAAATTAAATATTTTTTATTTTATAATAATATATGAGTATTAAAATTTTTTTTGAAACCTTTGAGGCTTTGAGACCTAAAGCGGTTGCTTTACCTGCTTAGGCCTTGAGCCACTCCTGCACATAATACCATTTGAGTGAGTATTGCTGTTCTCTAGGTACATCTGAGTAGGTACTTGTAGAGATATGCGTCTACTAGGACGTGTCTTGCGATAATATGGTACCTATAGATCATTCCTTAACCCCAACTACATTGGAAGGTGGATCCATATCCATTTTAGATGATAAGTGGTTGCACTTTGCAAACCTCTTAGTTATGAATTTGATAGGGGATGTACAAGGAATTTATGTGTGGATAAATACATGAAGTGGCATCAATTTGTACCACACCCATACATAATTTATATGGCAAAGGAAGATCAACCTATCCTAGTTTTATGTTGTAACTATCATAGTCAACATTTTCTAGACACACAATGAGTGTTACAACAGGTATATGCTTATTGAGTAACTTACTATTCTATACTTAATTGATGGTTTTAATAGTTGTATTAAAGCTTGTGCTTTTAATCATTATAGGGTATATTCAATGGATCAGCCAAACACTTAATTGAATGTGACAGCATATCTAAAGTAACTTATGTACAAGAAGGAACCCAAACTGCATTGCAACTAGTTTGTAGAAAGATAAAAGATTGTGTAATGTATATTAGATGACTACATGTTGTACATGGAAGGAGAAATAACTTAAGTAGCTAGTTCAGTATATGTATTTATTTATGTTTAACAAACTTGATTATGTATTCATTTTATGTATTGTGAGGATAATTTTATACTTCATTATGTATTTATTTTACATAATGTCAAAATTAAGGATCAAAATGGGACGAGGCGGATGTAAATTTCAACTACTCTTATTCTCAAAGTAAAAATTCATCCTTATTGTCATCCTTACATCAAATCAATATGAAAATTTTGTCTCACTCTTAAAGAGTATACTCATATTTATATCCCACTACAAGAAAATTTGCTATCAATATATAGGTGAAACAAAGTTACCTACAAAGAAAAATTCATACATAAATTAGGTATAGGTAATTGTTACCTTAGATTCTCAAAATATGTAAGTAAACTCATAGGCTAGTATCCATAGGTTATGTCTGTAGGTATCTATCTACAAATTGATTTGCATGTAATCACATACGAAATCTACATGTAATTACCTATCGATGTAGCCGTGTGTAATTACATACAGATAAATCCACAAATTAGATATAAATAAATCCACAAATAATTATACAAAACTAATTCTAACGTAATTAGCTATATATAAATCCATAAGTAACTATGTATATTACATCTAACTAACAATGTGTACTTCAATGATAATTTGTGTACTTCAATGATAATTTCCAAAATTTCTCAAAATTTATAATATAATAGGAGTGTCATTAAAATTATTAATGTGTAAAAAGGTATCACAACAAGAATATACTGATATAGCTTTTGGGTGTAGCCCACACAACCAAATATATAATTAAATATAATAAAGTTATTACATCAGGAGAGACTCAAACTCAAAACCTCTCTACAGCTAGACAGAACCCTTAACCATCAGACCCAAAGTGTTTTCTATCATATTACAATTATTATTATACTTATTAATTCAATTATAATTAGTATAATATTGTAGTGTGTGGGTCTAGCCTGTGGGTTTGGCCCCCGCTTAGTTTTATTTTTTATTTTTGAATTTTTTTTTACATTTTGTGTGGGTTTAGCCCACGCTGCTTGCAATTAATTAATTGTAAATAATATTGTGATGCGTGGGTCTAGCCCCCACTTTGATTTATTTTATTTTTTTGAAATTTCTTTTACGTTTTGTGTAGGTCTAGCCTACACTGCTTGCAATTAATTAATTACAAATAATATTGTACTGTGGGGTCTAGTCCCCGCTTGGTTTTATTTTTTATTTATTTTTATTTTATTTTTTTACTTTTTGCGTGGGTCTAGCCCACGCTGCTTACAATTAATTAATTATAAATAATATTGTGTTGTGTGGATCTGATCCCCAATTGATTTTATTTATTTATTTTTTTAATTTTCTTTTGTGTTTAGGTATTCAAGTGTGAGTCTAAGTCCCACATTGAGTAGAAGTGAGAAAGTTGAGCAATATATAAGAAAGAAGACCCACAAACCTAATGCCTTAAGGTTTTGGGTTGAAGGTGGTGTCATTCCCTTGTGTGGGTTTGGCTCAGTTCTCATTCTTGTGAGATCTCCCCAGTTTTGCCCCCTTGAAATTATCCAACAAGTGGTATTAGAGCCAATGGTTTGCGGCTTGGGCAAATACAGTTTGACCCCTGTATCGAAAGTCTTCATGGCGGAGGTTTTCAGGCAAACGTGTCCCATATAAGTGTATGAACGGCGGTACAAGTGGGGAGTTTGTGAGGTACTCGTGTTTGAGGGGGGAGTGTACCAATGTGGAAGGGACTCTCACTTGAGGGGAAGATTGTTAGGTATACAAGTGTGAGTCTAAGTTTCACATTTAGTAGAAGTGAGAAAGTTGAGCAACATATAAGAAAGAAGACCCACAAACCTAATGCCTTAAGGTTTTGGATTGAAGGTGGTGTCATTCCCTTGTGTGTGTTTGACTCAGTTCCCATTCTTGCAAGATCTTTCCGGTTTTGGATCCTTGAAATTATCCAATCTAACCCATGCTGCTTGCAATTAATTAGCGACATTTTAGAGTGGATCTTGCGTGGATCATTAACCCATGCATCTTTTTGACAACTATTTCATTGTTTTATTGTAGTATATTATTTAAGTTTATTATAATGTAAATTAGAAAAATCTGAACTGATACAATTCAATTATAAATAATAAAATTTCAAACATAATACAATTGAACCATAATATATATATATATATATATATATATATATATATATATATATCATGAGTAGTGTCTGAAAAAGTTTCCTCACATACGAGCGAGCAATCACTCTAACCAACAGGTGAATTATGTTGTTGTTAATCGTCGCCTTGCACTTATTTACTGTGTTGCACCAAATTTTAT
>Ga0209489_103437_pt1 | contig 30877 bp, 10 predicted proteins | sample SiratrowhiteBW_FD_187527 | JGI IMG/M metagenome (GOLD analysis project Ga0209489, IMG submission 187527) | Root nodule microbial communities of legume samples collected from California, USA - Siratro white BW (SPAdes) (version 2) | ecosystem: Host-associated > Plants > Roots > Nodule | place...
TATATATGTATGTATGTATGTATGTATGTATGTATTCCTTCTCCCTCTTATCGTACCTTCAATGGCAATAATAATGACACAAACTTGGAATTATCTGAAGGTCCATCCTTTCATTCTTAATGGCAAATGAGATTATTAGCTAATTATAGTTTATTCATTGTATTTAGTGTCATTTTACTATTGGGTCTATGGAATATTTAACACTCGAGGAATGGGAAAAAATAGTAGACTACCAAATTGACCATAATTTAGCAGTATTGGGAAAGTTTTTGCTATGAATGTATGAGTAAAGGTGACCTGAAACACGGGGAGTTTATTAATTCATGATTTTATATTCATTCATTATGCGGTGAAGTGTGCATGCATGTTTCTGCTACTTCGGAACAGCTAAAAACTTTATCATTCTTGCATTTTCTGCACTAGTGGCATTTAAGCTATCCAGAAGGAAGACTGATGATAGCTTCAAATTGCTCCATACAATTCTCTTTGGAAGGAGAGGGAAGGTATGTCTTCATTAATTATCTGTGTTTTTTGTTACAGTTGTTACGCCACCTCTATTTTTATTTTGTTTTGTGTTTTTGTATTGTGCCACATCTATAGTTCAGGATATAGATTAGTGGTTGCCTAGATTGTAGAATGTTAAACATTCAAAACTTACCCGAGTTAATAAAGTTATACTAATGTTGTTACGCTTCCGCGTGATTCCGAGTTTTTACACTTTTGCAGGCAATTCAGATCAAGAGTAATATATCAAGGTTTTCTGGTTTTGTTTGGCATGACAATGAGGTAATTATTACTCTTCAATAATATGAAACTGGTTCTCATAACGTGCAACTGTAGCATATATTATAATCATAGGTTTTGTTCGTGGTAACTTCTTTTACTGATTTCATACTTTTCTGTTTGAAGTTCTTTGTCTGTCAAAGGTCAAAGGTTCTAAAGTCCAAATATTGTTACTGCAGGAAAAGCAAATGATTAAAGTAAAAGAAAAACTTGACAAGTGTAATAAGGAGAGGTTACTGGAATTCTGTGATGTGTTTGACATAACAGTTAACAGGGCAGCAATGAGGAAGGTGTGTTTGTTAGGCCTTATTTATACATTTTTTAGTAATACCCTTCGACACTACCCTATCATTGCTTATAAATTGCTACCTATGCAGGAAGATATTATTGCTAAGCTGATAGACTTTTTAGTTGCCCCTCATGCAACTACAACTATGTTGCTTGCAGAAAAAGAAAAGGTTTTCTTTGTTTTATTTATCAATTTTTTTACTGTTATGTTGTGGTAATTTCTTTTTACCCAGGCAACCATGTTCTGGTCATTATTCATACTATTTATGGTTTATTTATCATCAGCCCAGTAAAGGAAGAAAACGCAAGCGTATTGTAAAACGGGGTTCATCAAGATCTGGGACAATTTCAGGACGTTCTGCCAAGGTAATATCTCACCAGGTTTACTGCAGAAATGTGAATTGTCATTTAAGCGATGAACTATAATTTTTGTGTTCCAAAGTCAAGTCTTGCAGTAGAATGAATATCAATGCTGCATTCCTTTGGAGTAACATGTTTATTTCCCTTTTGCTTGTTTTTCACTCTGCATTGCTACTCTTACTACCACAGAATTGTTCTTGTCTAATTGAATGACTAGCTGTTCTCATCCCTGACACTTGGGGTTAGTTTGATTGTCTAAATAACAGCTCTAAAAGCAAGTGTTTTTTTTTTTTGTTGTACCAACCTTTCCTTGAGTGGATCTGAAGCTTTTACTCAAATTCCACTGACCAGTGTAAACACTGGTCTTGTGAGATCATACAATCCTATTATTAGTATATTACAGTCTTGGCAACACTGGTCTTAGGTTCATATCTCTGTTGCTATTATAGCCCTCCAAAAATAGTTTGTCTTGGGATGTGTTTGTGGTAACTACACTAGTACTTTTTTTTGTATGATTTGTGTCAGTACTTTGTATTATATAGCATTTCATGTTAATTTAATCCCATATTTTTCTAAATATAGTGTGTCAACATTTGGTTTGCTCAACCTTTTGTCATGTCTTCAGATTCAGAAGAAAAATGAAGATTCTTTAGCTGTGCAGAGAAAGAGTACTACTGACACAGAAGATGAGTCAGACGAAGAAAACGAGGAGGAAAATCAAAATGGCGTTGCTGACAAATCTGAGGATGGAACATCTGAGAAATCTGAAAGTGAAGACAGAAGTGATTCTGGGAGTGAATCTGAAGACATGAAAGAAAAGAAAAAACCTTCTAAAACATCATCCACGAAGAAAGAATCTGCTAAGAAAAGTAAAATTGAGAAAATTCCAGTTGCCAATAAATCTCACATACCCCCAAAGAGAACACCAAAGAAATTATCATCCAATCTCTCAAAGTCTGATGAGGATAGTGATGAAAGTCCAAAGGTTTCAAGGAAGAAGAAAAATTACAAAGGAGGAAAGCAGAAGACATCAACACCCACTAAGCCTTCCTCCAAAGAGAAAACCGGTAGATATCATTTGAAAATGTTCTGATTTGAATGCCTGTTGTGTTATAATAAAAAGTAATTTTTAGCTTTAACTATATAGTCAGGTATTTGTAGTCAGGTCATTTATTTTTCCATTTCCACTAGTATAAATGTGAATTTTGTTTGTTGAAAAACTGATAATGATTTTGGTTTGATCATCTTCATCCCGCTTACATTGTAAAACATCTTTCTGTTGTATCAAGCAGAAAAGGTTACTAGAGGAAGAGGCAAGAAGAAAGAGAAATTGAGCCCCAGTGATAATCAGTTACATGATGCAATATGTGAAATTCTTAAAGAAGTTGACTTCAATACGGTAAGATGTTGAAATAAATTGTGCATAGTTCAGCCACTATAATTTTTATGTATAATGCATGGCTAAAGCTAGTAGAACTGCAATCTTGTATAAAATTGAATGTCAGGCTGACAAAGCTGGCAGGAGAAAATATTAATGTACTAGAGATGAGAATGTTGGTGGACATATTAATGTAGTGCAAAAAAGGTTTGATTAACACCTATTGTAGAAAAGATGGTAGAAAGAAGACTTGTAGAAGCTCCAATAAAGAGAGTGGATTAGATGGAGGATTTCCAAATTGTTAGTGGTAGAGGGAGATCAAGAGAGTTATGGGTGAAATGATCAAGAAGAACTTAGAAGTCCATAGTTCTTTTATAAACATGATTTATACAACAAGAGAATTGTTTGACCTATGTAACTGACCCCAGCTAGCTGGAAAAGGCTCTGTTGTTGTTTGTAAATACATACATGAAGCACCAAAAAGCTATGGTTGGGCTTATTGTTTTACTTCGGAATGTATCTTTCTTGACTGAGTTACTGTCAATCCTCCTTGAAACCTTGACAAAAAACCCTAAGCTAAGACATCTTTGCCTTTTCTCTGTCAATGCTACCAGATCAATTAAGATATATATTTAGCTTTCCTCCAATTTATGGATGGATTTGGCATGACCCAGTAATTGATACTTGTCATTGGCATAATCTGTCAAGTCACCTAGATGGATGATTTAAAAATGTGCGTTATATGCCTGGCAGGACGGGATGTGGCAGCATTCCATGTCCTTTGTATTGCAATTGGAATATGAAGAATTCGTAGATGTAATATTGAATATTGTAGTTATGATGCTGTTGCAAGAATGGATTTCTTTGTCATTTTTGCAGACCATGTATTGCTATAAAAAGATAGTATATAGCCATGAGCAATACAATGTCTGTGTTGTATTTTAGTTATCTGCTGCTGAATATTCTCTTTTTTTTTCTCTCACCGGATTTAAGACTCTTTTTTTTTTTTCTCTCTTTTGCAGGCTACATTTACTGACATTCTGAAGAAACTTGGTATTGATCCTTTTACCCTTTTTTACTTGAACACGTAGTTATAGTTATACTTTTTCTCAATTGCGACTAGAAAATGCTACTTTTGGGCCTTTAAAAACAAGTTCTTCTTTTGTACCTATATGTTTCTGGTTTTTGAATCATGAAGTGGCATGTATTATTCTCAAACCTGAAATTCACAAAAGCTCTTTTCTATTTGTAGGAATTTGACAATTTATGAAAATGTAAAACATTATATCATAACTCAAAATGAAGTGCCTAAGAAAATTGCTTTCACTTTTCAGCGAAACAATTTGATATGGATCTGGCCCCGAGAAAGGCATCTATAAAGCTCATGATTCAGGAAGAGCTGACAAAACTAGCTGATGAAGCGGATGATGAAAACGGTGAAGAGGATGGAGAGAAAGATGAAGCCCTATCTTCAGGGCAGAAGGTTGAAGCTTGATTGACTACTTGGTGATAGTTTTAGCTATGTATACTATAACCCCAGTTATGTATGCTTCATCTGTACATTTTGTTGAGTGAAAGTGGCAATAACTTATTCTGACTATCCATCCAATATGAAGAGAACAAACTTGTATTTGTCAATTTAGGCTTTTGGTGCTGCCAGTGTGCACCTTCTTGTTTATACATCAGCAGAATTTGTAGGTTTTTGTACTATTGATGAATACTACTGACCATACTGCACTAGTCTCAAGAATCTTCCTTGTTTAATAAATATTTTACCTTGTTCTGGTATGTTTGAAAAATGGTTTTAAAATGCTTTTTTAGTTAAACACTTTATGAAAAAAAATATCTAGATAGACCCTTTATCCATTGAATCCTGGTTTTTTAGCTACGTATGTGTTATGGTTGTGGCTTCTGGCGTGGCAAGAAGGCTTTGTCCATTAGTAGTAACTGAATTACATGAAGCGCAGGAGTAATTGTTGCAGAACTTTTGAATTTATTAAATTTTATAAATCTGAAAAATGTTAGAAAAAAATAGTAATTTATGATTATAAGTGATATTGGATTTCATATGGTACATACATAATTTTTCCCAGGGATTATTCAATCTTAAGATCAGAACGAAATTTTTTAATTTAATGAATCAAAACATACAAAAAAAACACATATTCACTTAATTGATCACCCAATCAGGTTAGAAATAGAGGTATTACGTTTCGTGACCTAAATTTCAAACATAACTCTTATCTTAAATTTAAACATGTACAAAAAATAAAATGTATTGACACCCTCTGAAAGACTAAAAACAAAGAAATAAGAGATCTACAATCATTCATACACATGAATGAATTCGTGTGAGTGTCATATCTTATCACCAATAATTTAATATTTTTTAATTTTCAAAATACACGGCACCAATAAAAAATAACAATTACATGTTACATCAAGACACTCGTGACACTTGATAATCATGTACTCCTAATTATTTTCTCAATGTCAGGGTGTCCTTCCATTTCTGATTATTATTATTATATTATATATATATATATATATATATATATATATATATATATATATATGAAAATTGTATGATCCATAAATGTGAATTATATGTTCTATATATATATATATTTTATGGATAAAAAAGTAATATGCATACCTTGTTGTTACTAAGAGAATGAAACAGAGTACATAATATTTAGAAGAAAAAAAAATGAGTTTTAGTTAGGATAAGTTTAGAAATGAGTTATTTTCACCTAATGTAATAAGAGAATATGATTTTGGAAAAAATAATGATCCATGCCAAATGTTAAAAGGTATTATAGAATTTTAATAATCTTAAATTTAATCATGATAAGTGATTTTAAGTGATAAATAGTGAAAAGATAAAGTCTATAAGTATAAAATACTTTAAGTTGTGATAAGATATTATTGATAATTAAGTTGTCCTAATTGTAGAAGAGTGTTATAATGAGCCTATAATGATGCTGCGACAATGAATTATAAAATAAAATTAATTATTTGGACTAGAGATTCTTAGTAGTTGATATCTGTTTAAATATTTGTTATTTGTATAATAAATAATAAGTATTCAGTATTTGAATACGGTTTCATGAGAAGGGGAAGAAAATTTATAAATAAGGACAGACTCCATGAATATGTTAGACTCTATTTGGGTTGGGTCAAGGTTATTATTTTAAATCAAAACAATAATAAATATAATAACTTAAGATAATAATAGGAGAAAATTAGTGTAATAGGTATAAGAATAGTTAAATATATAATTAAAGGTGTTGAGAATTAAAAAGTATGGATATAATTATAGGTATGATTACCTTATTAAATATTACCTCCTTATAAATCTCAACACTAGTAATGGAGACAAACATAATGTTTTTGGTATCCATTAAAGGTTTTTTTTTTTAATTTATGGTATGTGTGACATTGATTTAGAAATCTAGGATAGTGAATATACATTATCATCCTTCCATATGTTTTAACTGTTCATATAATATGATTTTTTTCACAAATCAAACATGGTTTATAACCCTTCACACTATAACCTGACAAGTTTTTATATGCAGGAAAATTATTGATTATAACAAAACCTCATATTGGAACATATCAAACAGCCTTGGCAAGAGGATCATCCTCTCTGACCTCATAATTATTTACTTATTCACACCTTCTTTGACCTTTTAATGTGACAATCCACAGATGGGGCATTTTCTTAACTCTTCAAACTCTTTTTTGTATAAAGTATAATAATTAGGACATGAATGTATATTTTTACATTTCATACCCATTGAACAAAGTATTTTCTCTTCCTCATAATTTTGGTTAGGTAATATATTCTCTTTTGGAAGCATTTCCTTCAATAACCAAAACAATTATGTGAAGCTTTTACTAGTCTATCCATTCATCTCATTCAAATTCATCAACCTTAACATTGTGGATAAGTGTGTGAATTTAGTTGAACTAATATATAATGGAGTCTTTGCATCGATAGACAAATTTTTATACACAAACACTTTAGCAAATGATTCTGCTCCAACACCACGGATCTTGTCCTCTAATTTGTTATCAATTGTCGAATCAACAAATTTCTCATTTTGGCACACACATAACAATTCACCATGTCATGTCTATGTTGTATAATTTCTCATAAATCTATTACACAAAAGACGCTCTCTACTTTTTAAAACATGCAACGACCTCCCATTCAAACAATTCACACAAGGCACATCATCCTTACTCTATTGTTATTACTATCGACATTACATTATACAAATTGTATAAATTCTTCCACCATCTCTCATAATAATCGTTTATACTTGTTGAATTAATCTAACTCTCATCCATATATATGTTTTGTATGCATGTTATGAAAATTATATTTTATATTATGCATGTAAATGTCACTTTTTCTTTATCGAAGATATGATCTATTCCATTAGAGAAGATTCACTCTTATTGTAGTTCAATAGTACATAAACTTTAAATCATCATTCCTTATGTTTCACAAAATTTTGGTAGTATTTCATGTTGGTCTTCAAGTGACACAAAATGGTGACACAAAATCTCCACAATCATATATGTAACTGAAGATCAACAAAAAATGCAATGAACAAAAATTAAATAAATATATGAAATGCAAATTATAAGTTATGTACTAATCAACTAATAAAAAATATTACTCTTTTCAAATTATTCAAATAGATAATTTAAAATTCAATACAATTACAGTCGATACAACCTTCACTATTTTTTATATAAAGCTTAGTGTAATGTAGGTACACTTTTAAAATTATGAAAGTATTATACAACTCATTAAATCTCAAACTAAGAATTGGTCTATATAATACTTAAAACGCAGACATATCAAAATCTAACAATATTTATAGGAGGAGACACACTAAACTTAATACCAACACCTTTAACAAAAACATATTTCTAATTATTCAAAATATATTATATATTAATAAAAATAATAATTCAACTTTAAATCATATATAATTAACTATTAATAAATACTGATTAATTATAGTAACAAAAATAAATAAAAATTAAAAAACTAATAATAAGGTCAACAATACTATAAACAACAGTAACAACGACAATAAGATCGATGGACAGGAAAGGAAAAACTACCATAAACCACTAAAAGAGCCTATGGTACGAGCAGTCTATTGAAGAGACATCAATAACAATAAAGACTAATAGAGGAGACATGAATAAATAAATAACCTATATCAGAAAAAAATCGTCACCGTAGCTGGTCGACAATAGAGTGGCACAGGAAAGAGAGAGGAAGAAATAGAAAAAAAGAAGAAGCAAAAATGAGCACATGCAGGAAAAGTTTCATAATTTTAGATTATAATAAGAGAAACTATAACAATTTTATATCTAACCCTTGTAGTTCCTTCAATTTTCAATTTTTTAACGACGGTTCTGTAAATAACTATCTTCGTTTCCCTTAATTAAAAATGGTCCTAGTTAGTAGTCGTAAAAAAATTTACTTATTTACAAAATTAATACCATATTTTTCTTATGAAATAAACATGATTCATTCCAATAATACCAAATTAGTTGTATTTATAAGATGATTTTTCTTCATTGTAAATCCTATAAAGTTTTACAATAATTAGAACATATTGCCAAAGGAGAATGAAATTATTGAAGGAACGAAGCTTTCACCCCATAATTTGGGTAGGAGATAATAGTTTCTTTTGTGATCAACATGAACAAGTTATGGGTCTGTCATATAAACTGTTACATGTGGTTTCAGTGTATAAGAGAATAGATTGTTTTAGATGAAATCTATTTGATTATATTAATTTGTAAGGATAGATTGGAGAGGATTTGCAGGATGAGATCCTCCCTCATGTGAGAGATTTTAAAGAATGAAATTGAAAATTACGAAACAGCCCTTATAAGTGAGTTGGAAATTACAAACACCATTTTCCACAAGGGTCAATTAGTAATTTCACAAATATATCAATTAAAAAAAATAAAAAATCTATAATATCTATCAAATTATTCCAAAACTTTCACAAACATTTCCTTCAAATCCCTTCAAATCTTACCATCTATTAATTAATCTAAACAACCTTATCATTCACACACAATCCACTCAAATTTATTTTCTCAAATCCACTACCCCAATCAAACAAACAAAACAGAGAAATATGAAAAGTTAATATTAAGTGGATTCTTTTAACATGTAAACGTTACATAGATTTTTAAGGAGGAAAAAAATTAAAGAAAGTTTTTTTCCATAATTGAAAAATAAAATTATTCATTTTATAACAACTAAAACAAAAAATTTCAATTAAATAAAAGAAACAAAAATATTTTTTTAGAGAATAAAAGTCAAAGTTTGTTCATCTAAATATATTTAAACAATTATTTAATATAAATTAAAATCTAAATTACATTTTGGCCTCTTTTTGTTAATGATCTACAATTTGTTTTTTTTTTAAATCTACAAAATGTTTAATAGTCGATTTTTCATATGTTTTATTTTTTCTTTATTTTGGTCAAATGGAATCTTAAATATAATGTATTCATTCAAAATAATATCAAGAAATATTTTAATTAGTTAAAATATAAAAAATAAGGAATAAATATATGAAAAATTAAGAATTAAATTAAAAGTATATAATTTTCAAAATATAAGAATTAAAACCGCATAAAAAAATGAGATAAAAAATTAAAAGGAAACAAAAGTTTTTAACTTTTAAAAATATAATAAATTTAGATATTTTGAAGTGAGTCTTATTAATGGTTTTCCTTTTAATAGGTACTAAATTGAAAATTATTCAAATTTATAAAAGATTTAAAACATAATTTAATTATTTTTTATTTTTCAATGTAGAGGTATGTATGCAATGCAAGTAACATGCACATCACCTTTTACAATAAAATCATACTATACAAACTCAATTAAAAATGTAAAAATTTAGAATAATTTTTTTTTAACAATACTCTATTAAAATATTCAAATTTATAAAAGATTTGAAATTTAATACCTTAAATTGCATTAGATTATAAAAATATTCTCACAACCCAATTTTCACATTATAGTCAAATAAATAAATATATTTTCAATTCATTTTGTATTTTTAAAATATTAAGTTTTGTACTATCATCAAATTCATGCAGTACTTTTAAACCTTCTGGATTTGGTAGATCATTAATTTAAAACTTTTGCATTGTACATAGGGACAGTACTCATACAACATTCAATTATTTATTAATTACTGAGAAAAAAAATAAATCTACCTACTTATAATTAATAATTTCAGATGCAATGAAAGTAACATGTAATAATTAATTAATAACTTACTATAAAGTAACATGTAATCATTAATAATTATTAATTTCAGATACAATCATTCATGTAATAATATAAGAAACACAATAGGCATGCATGGCACAAGGAATTTCAAAGGAGAACCGTTGATCGCACACGTACCCCTCCAAAACTCCTTCTGAGCCACTCAATCCGAATTTCAGTGTTTTACATGACAACTTAACTGTATTTAAAATCCAGGTTTCAAGTCCGAACTACAAATTTCCAAAACAACCCAAACACTCCTTTTACATAGTTACTGTCAGTGGAAGAGAGAGAAAGAGGTGCAATGTTTGAGTGAAGCTCTGTGTTTTTTTCTCTGCCAACCCTTGAATCTGTAAGCTTCTCCTCTTCCAATTTTCCTTCTCACAAGTGGTTTTAGGTTTCAAAGTTTGCATCTTTATATTCTCCGGCGTCAATTGTCACATGGGGTGTGGGATTTGGGGTGAGGGAATTTAGGGCTTTGAATTGAGATACGAAATTTTTTTCTGAAGACTTCACTTCAATTTGGTCATTTGGACTGTCTTTGCATCAAGGGTTCTCTCTGGGTGCAATAATTAAGAAAAAAGTTGGTATTTTGAAGTTTCTTGCCGGGGCTCTCTGCTGTGCTCTGGTGAGAATTTTGTTTTTGAAATTTCATGAATAGGGTTACCCTTTTGACGGGGTGATGTGATTTTCTCTTGATATGATGCAAAATTAATATTCAGGGGTTGGTGTTCTTTTATAATTTATATCATTTTTTTTCTCCTGCTCCACTGGACTGTGTTGAGTTTTTGTTGTGTTGGCTTTTTGTTTATCATCTGCATTCCTTTGTTGACTCTACGAGTATGTGTGCTAATTTTCATGCTTTCATTGTAATTAAGACGGGAAAAATGTATTCACTACTTCTTCCTTGTTGTTCCCCTGACTGAGATGTAGTTTGGCTCCACTGTGGTTCAATCGTAGTTATCAATGCTGGATAGCAGCGCGGCAGCCAACCCTAGAAAATTATAGCGGAATGACTGTGATTTTAATTTTCTTCATGCAGATATATAATCAATACAATATGCATGATACATGGCTGATGCATGACATACTCATAATTATTGATAAAAAAGGTCATTATATAGGTCTAGAGAAAGCATTTAAATATTGAAATGGTATAGGAAACAGCAATAGAGACTGAAAACATCAGGATCAGAGAAAAGAAGGTTGGTCCATGCAGTTGTGGGAATAGTACGGAAAATGATAAACAAGACTTCAATTTAGAAGTTGATGATTCCTATCTTGGAAACATGTATTTGAATTATGTTGGTATTTAGTTTTTGAATGAAGTTATTTAGACTCATGAAATTATATTGAATGTCATTAATTTTGCGTAATTTGTATCATTTTTGAGAATTTATGTGTATATACTATACACTATATATTATATATACTACGCATGCAATTTCAAAATATTCAGTCTTAGTGTTTTTGGTTATGGCCTTTGCGTGCTACTATCCTGGATTTAATACATTGCATGCCACTATTGTTTGTGACTAAGCTATGACAGCCATGCCCACGAGAACTCGCCTTGATGGCTGTCTTGTTGGGTCCAACCACTGCTCTGTGTTCCTCTAGCATGCTATCAATTTGAAATATCTGCTTTCTTGGAATTCCTTTCCGTTGTAGCTAGTTTTTATCATTTAATTTTCCTTCTTTATTTGCACTTTGCTAATTGAGTTTGTCATACCTATACCTAATGATATTTTTTCAATCTCCAGGTAGGCTTCAGTTGTGCATTTTATCAAAGTGTAAAGCAGTTTGTGCTTAGGAAATAATAATTTTGTAATTTTAGTTATTTACTGTAAATAAGATCAGCATGGGTGACGAAGAACCAGTGAATGAAGTTTCTAAGACCGATTCAAATGGAAAGAGCTTGCAGGAGAAAACTTTGGATGAAATTACTGAGAAAAAGGACTTAGAAACTGATGGAGGAAAACTCTTGGAAAACAATGGAATCAAAGAGAATATTATCAAAGAAAATGATGATAAGAAAGCTGATGGTGTGGCAAAGGTAGAAGAGGACACAAAAATAGTTGTTGTGGAAGAAGCAAAAGAGGATCAGAAAGAAGATGGGGTGAAAGAAGCAAAAGAGGATCAGAAAGAAGATGGGGTGAAAGAAGCAAAAGAGGATCAGAAAGATGGAGTTGTAGATGCAAAAGAGGATCGGAAAGATGAAGTTGAAGATGAAAGAGAGGATCAGAAAGATGAAGTTGAAGAAGCAAAAGAGGATAAGAAAGAAGATGAAGTGGAAAAAGGAAAGGAGAATGAGAAAGCTAATGAAAACGTGGAAGAAGTAAAAGAGGATAAGGAAGTTGATGATGCAGAAGTTAAAGAGGGGAAGGAAGTGAATGATGTGAAAGAAGTCAAGGAGGATAGGGAGGTTGATGATGTGAAGAAAGTAGTAGAAGATAAAAAAGGTGATGATTTGAAAGAAATAGAGGAGGATACTAAAGCTGATCATATTTCTGAGAACGATAACATGGATGAAGACACTGGGGTTACGAAAAGAATGGAAGGTAAACAAGAAAATGAAAAAGTGAAAGCTGATGAACCAGACGTGGAGGCTATGGAAGTAGACAGTGGCATCAAGGAGAAGGAGGAGAGTGATGAAAAGGAGAAAACTGAAGTGGCGATGGAGGAGGATGAAAATGAGGATAAGGATAATATTGATAAGTCAAAAGAAGAGAAGGCAGAAGACAGTAAGGTTGAGAAAGGACCTAAAAAACGTGGGAGAGGGAAGAACAATGGGGAGAAAGTGAATAAAAGAAAGGAACTGAAGAAAATTGAGCCAAGGACTCCTACTATTGATCGCCCTGTGCGGGAAAGGAAATCAGTCGAGAGGTTGGTAGCATCAATTGATAAAGATGCAAACAAAGAATTTCACATTGAAAAGGTAAGTTTTTCAGTTTCACATTTTGAAATACTTACCATCAATTATGCATTTATTATAACTTAATTTGTTTACAGCTTCTCTTTCAAATTTCAGGGTCGCGGTACACCTTTAAAAGATATACCAAATGGTAGTGTTTTGCTTTCTGAATTCTTCTTCGGTAGTGGTCTTTTAATTGCATTCTTTATATACTCAAGCCTACAGAAGTTAATATAATGCATAGTGTACTTGCACAAACATCCCTCATATTTGTCCTGGGTTGACAATATCTAGATAAAAGTGTAAGATTTGAATTTGACATATATCATGCAATAAATGAGCCATAGATATTTTGTTTCTATACATTTCTAGTTGTAGTCAAGAATGTGCCATTTGAAAAGATGGTCAATTTAAGATTGTGAAATTGTAGTTGTATTCTGTACCTCCAATTCAATGATTATGTGGGCCGATGATATATGTTAAACTGTATCTTTCCCTGCTTATTGTCATGAGTTGGTCGTGCAGACTTACTACATTAGTCATTCTTTGATTATGCTATTGGCAAAATCCTCTACCACATACTGATTTTATTGTTTTGTGAGCACTAATCTATTTATAAAATAGTTACTTTTTCCCTGCCTTTTCCTTCTAAACGAGAAAAATATTTATGTGTATATATTCCTTTTCCCCCTTACTCCATCTTCAATGACAATAATAATGACACACTTGGAAATATATTTACCCCTTCCATTCACTCTTAATGGAAATAAGATTATTAGCTAATTATAGTTTATCCATGTTATTCAGTGTCTTTTCACTAATGGGTCTTTGGAATCTTTAGCATTCAAGATTGTGGGAGAACAGAGTGGAGTATTAAATTGACCATAATTTATTACTTACAGGAAAAGGATTCTGGAATATATAAATAAAGTTGAGCTGATATATTGGGAATATATTTTTTTTTCTTATATGCGTTTGTTATGCTGTGAAGTGTGCATACATGTTTCTGCTTCTTCTGAACAGCTGATAACTTTATGACTCTTGCATTTTTTTTTCTATAGTGGCTTTCAAGTTTTCTAGAAGGAAGACTGATGATACCTTCAAATTACTCCACACAATTCTCTTTGGAAGGAGAGGGAAGGTATGCGTTTCTTAGAACGTTTTTTATATAGTCTTTGTATTATTCCACCACAGTATTGGAGGATATGCAATAGTGCTTGCCTAGATTGTTAAAAAGTTAAGCACTCAAATCTCACTTGATGCTCAAATGTTACCCTAATGTTATTATGCTTTCATATGAATCTTTTTTCAACTCTTTTGCAGGCGATTCAGATCAAGAGTAATATATCACGGTTTTCTGGTTTTGTGTGGCGTGATAATGAGGTAATTATTACCTTCATATAATAAAAACTTGGTACTCGTATCATGGATCTATATCATAATTACAATCATAGAGTTTTGTTTATAGTAACTTTTTTTTTTTTTATTTCTTGCTTTTTCTGATTGAAGTGCTTGCTAAAGGCTCTAATGTCCAAATATTGTTACTGCAGGAAAAGCAAATGATTAAAGTAAAAGAAAAACTTGACAAATGTAACAAAGAGAAGTTACTAGAATTCTGTGATTTGCTTGACTTAACAATTGCCAGGGCAACAACGAGGAAGGTGTGCTGGTTAGGCATTAGTGATGCTTTTTTACTAATACCATTTTACACAGATCTACCATCATTGCTTATAATTTTTTACTTATGCAGGAAGATATTATTACTGCGCTGATAGACTTTTTAAGTGCCCCTCATGCAACCACTACTGTGTTACTTGCAGAAAAAGAGAAGGTTTTCATTATTTTTTTTTTATGTTTCAGTTTTTTTCTATGATGTTATGGTAATTTTTTTTACCTAGGCAACTATGTTCTGGTCACCACATTCATCCTGTTTCATGATTTAACTATTATCAGCCCAGTAGGGGAAAAAAGCGGAAGCGTGTTGTAAAACGGGGTTCATCAAGATCTGGGACAACTTCAAGACGTTCTGCAAAGGTAATATCTCACTCCTTTAACTGAGGGATTTAAAATGTAATTTTAGCAATGAACTATAGTTTGTGTTTCAAAGTCAAGTCTTGCAGTAGAATGAATATTGGTGCTGCATTCTTTTGGACTAGCATGTTTATCTCACTTTTGCTTGTTTTGCATTCTGCATTGCTATTCTTACTACCATGCAATTGCTTTTTGTCCTATTATTCCATGACTCTGAGTGTGCGTTTGATTCACTAAATATTTGAGGAAGGAAAACACTATAAATACTTGTTCGAAATTTGATTTTAAAAGTGGTCACAGGAAAGCACAAAAACATGGCTTACAGGACAATTTAAAATTTTTGCTACTTACCAAATCATGGGACATGTTTTTTCCAACAGGACAAGGTTATGACAAGTCAAAATATCCCATTTTCTCTCAACTTGTAACTCACTTCTCTAATGTATATTCCCTTCACTCACTCAGATAACCACACCATATAGAATCTTATGTGCACAGATGATCAACTTCTAAAATATCTGTCATCCTTTTATATTTCTCCTGTGGTTATTATCTGGATCTATATTTGTAAAATATTGAACTATACATGCATCATACAACATAGTCAAAATTGTGAGTTGAATTGTAAAATCTTATAATTCTGTGATTTTTCTACCCTTGGGGATCTCGATCCTGGTCTTAATTGGAAATTTGTGGAATCGCTATAATCTGCTCTCGATATCACAGTCATGGGAATTTGTGGGGTTTTAACCAGTTGCTGAAGCAGGTCCAAATTTTGACCCAAGCCCTTCTCTTCAGCCAAACCTATTGCAGCAATTTGGATGTTTGTGGCAGCTCCTCCATTTGTGCTGTCGCTGGACAGCCTCTGTTCTACATTTCTGGCAATGCAAAATGTTGGGTGTGGAGGTGGTTGACGTGAGAGAAGACTAGGTTTTTTCTCGGTGATAGGAGTTGAAAGCTATAGGAGAATAGGCAAGGGTTTTTTTTTTTTTTTTTTTTTTTGTTGCTGATAGAAGGTGGTGTCTAAAAGTGAATAGAGTTGTAGTGGCATAGAGATCTAGAGAGGCTGATCCATTGATGAGAGCTAGGAGAGAAAAGGGAGATCGAGTGTTTTTGGAGAGGCTGAGACAACTGGGATTTGGGGATTCAGGTACTGAAATCAATGGTTGTGGATCAAGTGAGATTGGATCAGACCTGAGGACAGATCGTACCAGACTAGGAGAGTGTTGCAGAACCCTGAAGAAAATCTTGGTTTTTAGGTTGATCAACCCAGTCCATGGTGGGTTTGAAGCTTGAATAAGTTTACCAATTTGATGGTCTCACAAGAAATCCAGGTGATCCTAGGTGTAAACAAACATGGAAAAGGCTACAATATTCTATGATCATACTATCTTATTAGAATAATTGTGATTTTGACAAAACTGGTGGTTCTACTACCCTAATACTTAATTGTTTGTTGGTATAATTTGGTATTAGTCGTGGGTATTTTATAACATTTCATGTTAATCTGATCCTCATTTATTCACAATATAGTATCAACATAAGCGATGTGTGCGGTTTTAGTTTGTTTTAACTGGTATCTTCTTAGAAAATTTAGTTTTCTTTTGCACAACTTTTTGACATGTATGTTTCAGAGTCTGAAGAAAAATGAAGATTCTTCAGTAGTGCGGAGAAAGAGTACAACTGACACAGAAGATGAGTCGGAGGAAGATGAGAAAGATGATGAAAATGAGGAGGAAGATGAGAAAGATGATGAAAATGGTGTTCCTGACAAATCTGAGGATGAAACACCAGAGAAATCTGAAAGTGAAGAGAAAAGTGATTCTGGGAGTGAATCTGAAGATATGAAAGAAAAGAAAAAGCCTTCTAAAACGTCATCCACAAAGAAGGAATCTGCTAAGAAAAGTAAAACCGAGAAAATTACAGTTGCCAATAAATCTCATTCAACGCCGAAAAGAGCACCTAAGAAACCTTCACCCAACATCTCAAATTCTGAGGATGATAGTGACGGAAGTCCAAATCCAAAGGTCTTTTCGAGGAAGAAGAAAAATGAGAAAGGAGAAAAGCAGAAGATTGATGATGATAGCAATGAAAGTCCAAATCCAAAGGTTTTCTCAAGGAAGAAGACCATTGAGAAAAGAGGAGTGCAGAAGAGGTCAACAACGCCTACTAAGTCTGCCTCCAAAGAGAAAACTGGTAGATATCTTGAGTTCTCCTTTGCTTTTGTAATTATTTCATTTTAAAATGTCATAATTTGGCGGCCTGCTTCGGTGTAGTATAAAATAATTTTTAGCTGAAAACAAATATTCAATTATTGCTAGTCAGCATTATTTATTTTTCCATTTCCAGTAATTTAAATGGTGACGTTTTTTAATTGAAAAACTGATAACGTAATGAACTTCATCCCTTGTACATTATAAAATAAAACATCTTTCTGTTGTATCAAGCAGAAAAGGTTGCGAGAGGAAAGGGCAAGAAAAAAGAGAAGTTGAGTCCCAGTGATGCTCAATTACGTGATGCAATATGTGAGATTCTTAAAGAAGTGGACTTCAATACGGTAAGATGTTGAAATAAACTTTACTTAGCAACTAGTTGAATTTTTATGTTTAATACATAGCTAAAACTGCTGGAACTGCAATCTGGTATAAAATAAACTGTGCAGTAGATATGACAATGTCGCACCGGATGTGTGGACATACTGGATGTGATAGGATTAGGAGTGATTGCATTAGAGAAACTTGCATTAGGTGGTTTGGCATGTGGTAAGAAATTAAGAATACTTGTACAAGCTCCAATAAAGAGAGTAGATCAGATGGAGAGTTGTCCAATTACTAGTGGTAGAGGGATATCCTACTATAGGTGAAACGATTAAGGAGGGTTTAAAGGTCAATAATTTGTTTATATGCGTGATTACAAGTGTTAGAGATTTTATGTCGATTAGAGATAAGACTAATTTGAAATATATAAGGAGAGACAATCCTCACCTTATAAGCTGGTTTTGTGAGGATGAGTTAGGCCTGAACTTACTTCTTAATAACTAAAACAGTACAGGATAGTTTGATCAAAGTATCTGACCCAATCAATGAGAAAAGACTGTTGTTGTTCATAACACAGATTAAGCACTGAAAAACTATTTTTAAGCTTCTTGTTCTACTTTATAATGTACCTTAAGTGAGATACATTCCAAATCCTCCTTGAAAGCTTGACAAATAATCATAGGTTAAGATATCTTGGTCTTCTCTCTGTCAATGTTACTTGAACATATTTATTTACCTTTTAACCAATATATGTATGGTATGGCATGACCCAGTAATTGATGCTTTAGTCATTTACATAATCTCTCAAGTCGGTGAGACAGATGATTAAACATGTGTAGTACCTGGCTTGCAGTTTGGAATGTAGCACTGGCAGCATATTTGTTACATATCAAACCTTGTAATATTCTTTCATTTATACAAGTCCTTCATATTCCAAGTGGAATTTATACAATTCTTAGATGTAGTTTTGAATGTCATTTATGATGTTTGACCCGAATGGAATGCTTTGTCATTGTTGCCGGCAATCTTATGGCTACACAAGAGATAGTATCTGTCCAGAACCAGATAATCTCAATGTTGTATTTAGTATGTCTACTGAATATACTCTTTTTCTAAAATTCAACTCCTTTTACTCTTTTGCAGGCCACGTTTACTGACATTCTGAAGCAACTTGGTATGTACTATGGATCCTTTTTACTTTTTTTCTTACTCAAATGTATAATTATAGTTAGACCTTTTCTCAGTTGCAACTATGAGATAGCGGTACATTTGTTCCTTTAAGAGCAACAGATCTTTTTTCTGTATCTGATCCTGATTTTTGTATTATCAAGTGACTTGTATTATTCTCAAACCTGAACGAAATAATTTTAACTAGTTTGATTGATATAGTCTTATATCATTTCCTAATTTACTATTTACAAAAAGAAATGAAAAATATGTGTTCATAACTTAAAATTAAGTGCCTAACAAAGTTGCTCTTCATTTTTCAGCCAAGCAATATGATATGGATCTCGCCCCAAGAAAGGCATCTATAAAGCTCATGATTCAAGAAGAGCTGACAAAACTAGCTGATGAAGCAGATGATGAAGATGGAGAAGAGGATGCCAAGAAAGATAAAACCCCAATATCAGGCAAGAAGGTTAAAGCCTGATTGATGAGTAGACTTGACTGCTTGGAGATAGGTTTAGCAATGTATACTATAACCCAGTTATACATGCTTCATCATCTGTACACTTTGATGGGTGGAAGTGGCTGTAACTTATTCTTAGCATCCATCCAATCTGAACTAAACAAACTTGTACTGTCAATTTAGGCTTTTGGTGGGCTGCCAATGTGCAGCTTCTTCTTTACACCAAATGAATTTGTAGGTTTTATATTGTTCAGGAATACAATTGACCAAACTACACAGCTCACAACAATTTCTCTAGTTTTAATAAATATTTGACCTCTGAATTTCTCATGTTATAACTATTGCCCTTGTTGGTGGATGAAGTCTCTATCTTTCACATCTCAGGATTTTTATGCACCATCATTATCTAATGGATGTGTCATCTGGTGTGACAATCACACTCCTTCACTAGCAGTAGCTGCAATAGATGCAGTCCAGTAGTGATGATCCCCCTTCCTCATTCCATGTTCTATGGTTACAATTCCCCCATAATGAAACCCAAATTTGTCCTTGAGCAGTGCAAGGTGGGATACATCAGTCTATTAATTTAAAATTTTCACATTACTTCCAAGATTAACCAATATCAGCCATGTCAATATTCTAGCAAGGACCAATATGATATCAACATTTGTAAACTTTAGTGACTATGGTGTGACTTTTATATACTTAAATTAATGTCTATTGTCAATTTTTTTAGTAATGAATTTGGTAGGCAACTCCAATTTCATTTTCAACCCTGTTTTTGCACGTTTGGTTTAGTTCTTTCAAACATGTATGCCATCTGCCATTGTGGTTTGAAAAAGAAAGAGATTGATTGTGGAATGAAATGGGACTGTCAGTAGTGAAGATTGAAGAACACACTCAAGCAATACGTAAAATTTGTTGCGGGGCATTGCTTGAAGGCTTCATTTGCTTGTGTTCAAAGATGGCGAGTGAAGAAAGAAAGAAGGGTTTGGTTGAGATGAGAGACAAAAATGTAGAAAACGAGGAAAAGAAACAAAGAGTTTCTGCATAAAATAAAATAAATAAAAAAACTCAAAAAGTGTATTATTTACTGCATAATGGATTATATAAAATGACACAAATTTTAAAAAATATCGTTTGAAAATTAAGAATACAATCATTATGGGACATTATAGTCTCTTAATCGATTATAATATTTTTTTATTTTTTCGTAGAACGAAGAAATGATAAATAAAATTATGAATACAAATAAAATCATCTCACTGTCTATTTTTTTAATCAGAAAATCTCTCATTAATTGTTTTATATTTTTCTATTCCTTTCGTTCTTTTTTCATCTTTTTCACCAAACATATCATAAATGTAAGTGGAGCAGCTAAAAAGGTTTCTGGTTAGAAATCTTCTCCACTAAGACTAGTGGAACACCAAGAAAATGTAATTATAGTGATAAACGTGATTTTGATAATGATTTTGATCAAGATTTGAGAAGGGGAATTAATTTAAACCCATTTGCTGCATTAAAGATGAGATGGTTGAACATAAAATATCATGCACACTTCACCCAACAGTTCCAATCATTCATATTTGAAAATCATTTAGGATCATATATGCACAGAAAGAAAAGTCAAAATAAAAATAGTTTTTTTTTTTCAAAAAAGAAATTCTCCTGTTTTCAATGTCTTGCCCGTTTTCAGGATGGCATGAAGATTTAATTCAAATTGATTTTACAATAACTTGTTCAAAAGTTAATTAACATGAATTTTGCTTCTTTAAGACTAAAACAATATTATTTTAGAATTACTAAAAATTGAGGACAATTCCGTATATAAGAAAAAGGGATAATGTAAATATAATATGCTTGTGTTTACATTGTAAATAAAGAGAAGCAAAAATATATGTTAAGAAAATAGATTTAGGGTGACAAAAGATTTTACACGCAGGGAATGTTAAGGAATTTTATTCGTGGTTCCTATTATTAGTATATGAGAAGGACTTGTATTCGCCTATATCACTAGCAATTTTGGGGATTAGTAGCTTTTATCTCTCAACTAAAAAAATTACTTTTTAGTATTTTGATTTTATGGAATGTTATTTTTTTTAATTCATGAATCCTAAATCATAATCATAAACTCGAAAACGTTAATGATATTAATAATATAACAATTAATTATCTAAACATTTATGATATTTCTAGTATATTATCACCATTCGAATTCTTAATTATTAATATAAAAACATTTTCTTTTCTACTACACTTTCACATTTTAAAATGTCATTCAAAAAATAATAATCTCTATATCAACCACAATTTCTTTCTTAAAATTAGACATTATTATGTCACCTTTCATCACTATTTCCATAAGTTCTTATTGATAGAATGTGATAAGAGATTGAATAGATGACAAGTTTTGAATACAGCTCTTCCATCTTCCTCTAAATAGATTCTCCCACATTTCAAATGAGATCTTAGTGGAGATGTAATAAAAGATAAATACTAGGACTTATCAGGAATCAAAATTAATAGTGTTGGATAGATGATGTGTTATATGATGATCAAATAATTATATTTGAATTTATTTTTGGCTTATGGTATTTGGAATACTACATGCTCTTAACTAAAAAATAATTGTGCTCTAATTATGAGTTATAAAAAATTTGTTTCGAAAGAGATTGTTGAAGGTTACACATTCTGAAAAGTTTGATTAGATGTAACAATATGATATAGTTTTTTTATCTAATAATATGCACTCAATTTAACATTGTGACTAGAAGAAACTCTTTTATATAAAGTGATTAAGATAATATTATTTTTGAATAAGATTAAAGTTAACTTGAGAAATGTTCAAAAGATTACTATTTATCATTTAATTATCATTATTATTATTATCTAATTCTAAAGATTAAAAATAATCTTTAAAATACTAAAAATGACATTAAGAAAATAAACACAAGAGATTTTTTTATATTTAAAACAGTGGAACTATTAAAAAAGCAATATTATGAGCAATCATCGCCCCAACTCCCCCCTCCCAGTCGAGGGTTAAGAGAACGTCCATCGTTAGGATCAATTATCACATTTAAGGTATTGTCTGCTTTGGAGTTCGGAATTCTATTACGGTTTCATTCCTAAAAGGCGTATAGAAAGATTAAGAAGAGGAATGTATATTTAAACTACCTTTTATCTCAACTCTTAAATTATGTGAGACTATTAGATATACTAAAACACTTAACAAAATTACAAACTACAGCAAAAAAAAACTAGTCAAATCCAACCACAATACTTATATATGGGCTAAACTGAAAAGATTTCTCAACTCACTCTTATCACTCTTAAATAAGTTAGATAATACAACTCTAAGCTAGTTAGTAATAAAGTTTATTGAACCTCCTTACCAACAAAATATTAAAAGAAATTCATAATCTAACTTCTTTTTCCATTCCTAATTTAAGATATGAAAAGAATCTCAACTTTTTATTTAACTAAAATATATGTAGAAGACTTGAGAAGATGAAAATGAACATTAAAATTATTACTCATACAAGTGTAAATCAAAAGAGAAGTAATTTTTTAAAACCCTAATAATAAGTAAGGTTAATGTATGGTCATCCCAAACTTCAAATATTTGATCTAGCTAATAAATGCATGTTGTATTCCTTATTTTCTTTTAATTTAATAAAATATACTAATAATTTTTTCTATCAACATTCAATCATAAATTGTTAATATAGAAAAGTTTATTATGGATTATTTAAAAATTTATATACTCTTTTTAATTAGTTGACAATGCATATATTTTTCTTAAAAAAGGCAATGTAATTTTTTTTATTATAATATCTGAATTTTTTTTTCAACAGAAGAGTAAAGTTAGAAAGGAAAAACATTGTTTTCCAACTGAATTAAAAAAATTATCGAAATAGATAGATTTTAAAAAATTTATCTGTATTGATAAGTTATATGTATAGTATGACTTTTTAACACGATTTTAATGTAAGAGGGGTTGAGTTTTTTTTATTTATTTAGAATGACTTGTTTTAAATTGAAATTGTGTTAAAGTGTAAATTTATATTAACTTAATATGATTTAAGTGTAAGATGGGTTAGGATTTGTTTTTTTTTTATTTAAAGTAATCTGTTTTAAACAAAAGTTGTGTGATAATACGATTTCAATTTAATTAAATTTATATTGAAATTATATTATGCTAACACGATTTTATTTAAAATATAAAAAAAAACTTAATTAATATAAATCAAAATTGCGTGGTGAAATACAAACTTTTTTTGTTACATTGAAATTATTTTACAAATAAAAGTAATACGAGGGTGAGATGACTTAATCGTAAATTTTTTAAAATTCGTTCATTTTGATAATTTTTTTTTTAAGTTGCACCAATTCTATCAAAATTTCAAAACAGCACACCCACTCAAATAAATATGTTGAAATCTCATAAACCTATATTTTTAGAATTTGAAATAGATGATATGTAGAGTTAGACCTCTATATAAAGGATCTATAAATTACTCCATAAGTGACTATGTATACTACACATGTGACTTGCTTTGTATATTTTGTTTGAAAGAAGATGTAGTGACATGTTTGGTATTAGGAAAAGTTGCTTTAAGAAAACCAAAGGGAAAAAGAAAAGTGATGGATGCACTCCACATCACATCATCACATCATGGAGATTAGAAAAATAAGAAAATGGTCCAAAGTCGGTGACCCACTTAGCAACTCTAATGATGTTTATGGTGGTGCTCTTGGCACCATTCAAGTTGCTTATATGCAAAGTTACAATACATGTCACCACTCCAATTTAAACAATTCAAACCCACACTTCTTAATTAATTCACTCACCAATCAATCAATACCCTTTCATTCATTTTTCTTCATTCTTTTTTCACCAATTCTTCATTCAGTTTATGGTACGAGGTTGGTAGCAAATGCATAAACCCCTTTAATCTCACTCAAACTTTATTTTAATCAAACAATGAATTCAAACACCAAATCTCCTATCTTCTTATTAGGGATTTATTATTATTATTACTATTATTAAGTTTAATGACACAGTTTGTTTAACCATTATCTTTTACAAATTTTATCATCTGTGTTTTCCCCTTTTATTAATTCATTAATTGAGTCTCCGCCTATAAAAAAGTACAAAAATAATTACGGAAAAATGACTTTGCTTTTTTTTTTTTTTATAAAAGATTATAATTAAATGACATTGTGTTGATTCTTTTTAAAAAATTTACAAAGTGCCGTTAGATATTTAATGGATTGATAAAATTTATAAAAAATAAAAATTTATGATAATAAATTCATAGTAATAATTAAACAAAAAAAATACATAAATTTATTTCTAACTTGCAGTGTATTCTAATTAAACAACTCAGACAAATAGATAAATTGAAAAATATGAAATAAATATATATACATGATAAAATTATTTTAGCTTGTCAAGAATCATATGATAGACCTGTAATATCATCTATTCATGTACTAAATACAATTACATTAAAAGTGGGTATAGATTGATATTTTAAAAATCCAATCTAAATCCAAATAACTAGATTAAAATTAAATCAAATCAATATTTTTTTAAGTTTTTGTATTTTTTTTAAATTTAAACCTAAATAGTTAGATTGAGGTTTAAATCCAAATCTAAGGATTGAAAAATAGAATAGTTTTAATGTTATAATTTAGTTTGATATCTATCTTAAAATTGATATTTTTCAAAATCAGTTTTAAATATAAAATATTCAAGCATTATATATTTTCAAGAATAATTTTTACAATAGAAATTTGTTGAAATCTTTCATATTTTATAAAATGTGCAATTAATTAATAATTCTAAAATGTAAGTTTTTGTTATTTGTACATGTGTCCTATAGAGTTAGGTGCAATGTTTGGTAGGTGTCTTAAATTTGAGTGCATGCAATCTCGGAATAGGAATAAATGGTGTACTACTTAGAAGGTTTAGCATTGAAATATGAGGATCAAGATTTATCGATTACTATATTTTAGTAAAATAGTAAAAATATATAAATAAATATATGTTAATTAGATCAAATGTTAATTTGAAACAAAGTCAATCCAATAAGTGTTATTTAATTTTGATTAGATTTACTTAGAAAAATATCCTAACTAGTTTTTTGGGTTTGGACTGTTGGGCATATTCTAATTCACTGAACAAATTTAGTAAATAGGCTTAGAGCTTAAGAATCTACAGAATGAATTAAGTCCATAAGCAAACTCTTTAAATAAGATTCATTAGAATACAAAACTTTAAATCTTTTCATAATCCTCCAAAAATCGATTTCAATCTTTATCAACTCAAACAGTTGATTCTAACTCTAAAATGTACCAAATAACATCGATAAAACATAGATTTTATGTCCTTGTTAATACGAAATGAATAAAAGCAGTGTCATTAAAATTCAACTCAACTATTGTAAAACTAACAAATTACAAAAATTATAATAGAATTAAAATAGTTGTTCTTACTTAGTATCTCAAGTAATAATAATAAAAATTGCAGAAAGCACCAAAATTTCAGAAATCTAATGAAAATCATCAAAATATAAATTTTAAATTGCACTAATTGATAGAATACTATTTCTCAACATACGAATAAAAGCTAAAACAATATTAACAATTATAGTTAAAGAACTCAAAAAGTGAAAAAGATTTTAGAGCAAAATCTAACTTATTCTATATTTATTTTTAATAAGATATAATTACTTTATGAAGTTATATCAAGTTACCTCATTCATTAAATAAACATGAGGATTTATACACCATTATACCAAGTATATTTTTAGCCATATTTAGCTATATAAAATATCCCCAACAACATGCACGTGGGCATACACAACAATTTGTATGACACATAGAATCATATAAAAATAGACAAAAGGACTATGTGAAGCAAATTATTGTTCTATATACTTAATTTCTCTTAAACTATCATATACTAATCATGTTTAAGTTCATCACTTTTCTTAGAACCTACCTTAATAAAAGAAGAGTCCAGTTTTTTTTATTAATTTTTTTGTGTCATCTTTATTATACCTTCAAAATATAATATTTAAAATATATTACATTGTTTCTAACATTTAAAATCAATATATTTTGAATACATAATAAAGGGACGATACTAAAAATTCAAATTAAAGTGAAGTCTTCGAAAAAAGTTTGACAGTTAGCATTAAATATGTTATATTATTTTATAGTAGTTTTTTTTTTTATAACGCTATTTTCCATCTTTTGTGGTATAGTAATAATTCTACTGCATACTTTTCTTTCTTCTCTTCTTATTTTGCCTTTTTAGGTATAAAACTACCTGTATAAAGTTATTGCAAAAAGCAGTCTATTTTTTGTGAAATAGTATACAAAGATATTTTGTTTAGAAGAAAAAGCAGAAAGTGGTGTTATGAACTGTCCAAAATAATGAAAAATGGTCCTACTCACACCTCTACCAACTTGGCCTTTGGTTTCACCATCAAATCCTCCTTCTAAGTTGTACCTCAAATATTCCTATTCTTCACTAATATCATAATATATGATAAAACAAAATAAAAATAAAATCATTAAATTCTTTTATGATCCCTTACAACTAGAAGAAGCTTTAACTCCTCATAGATGAAAAAAAAAAAGAAAAAAAATAAAAATAAACATTATTATTTAGCTAGTTAGTACTAGTGCTAAATTTTTCTTAAGGCCACTCAAATGTAATATAAAATTATAACAATTTTTAAATATAATTAAGAATAAAATAAAAATATATTAGATTTAGTGTTTATTATTAGATTAAAAATTATATTTGATAGTTAAGATATAATTTTTTTTCTTGAGACGGTAACAGCTCAAATATTACCATTTAATCATGATTTGACTCACTTTATTTTTGTTAAGACAATTGATATCACCACAATAAAACTTTTTTATAATTTTTTTTACTAAGAATCCAACTCTTTAACTTTGATCATTTAGCTTACTATAAAATAGTTATGTAACCTGTAATAATCTTTTCTTGAGTTATTACTTTAAAGAATCAAACTAAATAACTTTAATTCTGATTCAATTATTAGATTGGACACTCATTGTTAAATCAAATATTATAATTGATAATTAAGATACAACTTTTTATCCTTAACACTTTAAACAACATAATACAAGATTCAAATCATCAATGTGACATTTATCACTAGATAATTAATAACATCTAGAACATAAAATATCTAAAATAAATAAATATATATATTATATTATATTATTAGAGAATATAGAATATCAAGTGAAGTCCACATTAAACTTATTACCTAACAACAAGAGAATGATATTTTTTATTCATGACTAACTATAACCTATATTGATCCAAGGGCCTAAGAAGTTTGTTTTGATAAGAATAGTTATCAATGTATACTCGAATATCAGCTAATTATTTTACGAACTCTTCCCTTATCACAAACTTTTAATTTTTATGAAGAGAAGATTGAGTATAAAGAATTTTGAAGTTTAATAAACTTTATTAAAGTGACACAGATTATGACTATTAATGACATAATTAACAATATATTGTCTAATAATATCGATGTCACTTTAATTATAATTTTAGTTTCTTTGATCTTACAGCCATAAAGGATCAAAATCAAAAGCACACTTAAGCAAATTTACCACGTATCAAGCAACACTTCAATTCTCATGTTATCAAATAGTGAACATAAGAAAATCGATAATGATACTAAAACTACACAGTTATATACTAATGGCCTAATTTTTGTAATTAAAAGTTAGGAAACAAAAATTAAAACTAAATAATTATGATGTTTAGATACATAGGTGAAATTAAAACTTGACAAGTTTTGTATTTTATTATATTTTTAATGGATAATAATTGAATCATGACATAAATATGCAGAAGTAAATAGATAATTTAAAGTTGGTATATTCTCAATATAAAATGTCTAATCTAATTAATTAATTTAAAAATCCTTCCAGATATAGTTTTTGAAATAATTATTACAAAAGACAATTGATTTTAATTATATGATGATAATTTATATTTTAAATGATAAACGTTACATTATCAACATATTTCCATTAAAGTTGGATAAAAATTATAATCAAATGATGAAAACAGGTTAAGATCTATGAATAAATTACCAACATCCTTAAAATGTTACTCTCTCATAAATAATGGTCTAATAAACTAAACAAGCTATATCAATAGTCTTTGGACAAATATTTATTATCAATTAATCATTAATAAACTCATATAAAAAATCATGAGATCATATTCATAAATCATGAATAAATTCATATAATATATTATGAATTTACTTTTAATTTTATAATGTGTTTACATGTTACTTTTCTTTATATATTACTCAATATAAAACTTTTAGCTAATACTTAAACTTTTAATTCTATCTAATAAATAAGTTGAACTTATACTTAAATTTTTTAATTTTATGGAGGAAATGATGAAGAAGAAAAAGTGTTGAATTTGTAACATTGGATGGAAAGGAAGAGAAGTACATCAAATCAGGCACCCTTTATTTTGTTATTGTGAAGAAGTTGAAGGGTCCATTAAAGAAAGAAAGGAGTGGTATTAAGAGAAGTTTCCAAGTCAAAATGAATGCAACCAATGAAGAAGGAAGATTCTCAACTAAATGCCATCACTGTTAGGCAAGCAATCAAAGCCTTTAGATATTTTCATTTTCATATTACATGATTAATATTTCTCTAAGGTTTTCATACATTGAGTCAAGCATATCATAACTTTATATTTGTCTATTTATGTAAAATAAATATAAGTACTTTTTTTTGTAAAACAAAAGTTTTTCTTACATTGTCTCCTTTCCAAGCTTTTATTAGTTGACTGTGTATACAAATATTTTATTGAAATTTGATTGGAAAAAAATAAAATGCTTAAAATTATGGAAGAACTGTGTAAATGGGTGAGTGTAAAACCCAAGAAGAATCAACTGTGATTCTACTAAGCAAAGGAAACACTGTGTAGAGAGACATTCAAATTCTAAGTCTTCACTCTGGAAAAACCACAACCACTAACTTGAAATAAATATCATAAAAATGATAAAATATTTGGCCACCAAGACAAAAAAAACTTTATAAATAAAATTAATATATATTTGTTATTGTATTAAAAAGAAATCATGCAAGTGGGGTTGATGTGTCACTTGTGGGTTGCTTTTTCCTCTCAACATTTACTCTCACTTAATATATATATATATATATATATATATATATATATATATATATATATTTGTTTTTTTTTATGTATTACTTTAATTTAAACTTTACAAGTACGATATAAAAGTTTCATAAATAGTATTGCAAATCATATTTTTTTTTCTAATCAATCAATAAATGATGGATATAGGAGTGAAGAGGAAAACATATTTTAGAATGGATTTTTCAACATTTTTATTTATAAATTTCACGAAATCCATTCCATATTATAATTAAAATTTTGCTGACAATTCATTTCATTTAGTTTAAGTAAGAAAACATTTTCTTATATATTTTTTAAAAATAATATGTTAAATATTAACATTTCAAAATAACCTTATTAAAACTTTGATTATACATTTTAATTTTATAATTTTCAATAATAATCAATCATTTAATATCTTAAGCATTAGAATACACATAAAATATCATCTTTAGGATTTATTTTTCAAGAAATTTTTTTTACAAAACTTTACCTTCAGACAAAAATATTTCTAAAGATTTGTCTTAATCTATTATTTTTTCAATTTATTATTCTCATTTTTATTTATATTTAATTTCAAAATAAACTATTAAATATATAAAAAAAACTTTGTATCATGTATCGACTACTAATTATAATAATAATATATTTATATATTCATTTTTATTTATTATAAATTTTAATAATAAATATTTTTTTGTATATTAAAAAGATTACGATATTCTTTTATATTTATGAATAATAAATTTGACTTTAAAATCCAAAATCTAATTAAAATTTCAAGCTTAATTTTTATTTATTATAATTTTTGTATATTAAAAAAATTATTAACTATATTTTTTTAAAATTATTCTATATATCTGCACACTAATATATACTTCATTAGAATCATATATAATAAATATAAAAAATTTCAAACATTTAAATAAAATTCAAAAGCAAATTTTTTTTCTTTAATAACAATAGTTAAAATATTTCTTTGAATTGTTTTCTTAAAATATGACATAAATTTAAAATAGTTTAATATTTAATTTTTTTACAATGACTTAATTAAATTTGTAAACATTTTTTTCCATTTTATTCATTCCATTTTATTATATATAATGATAATAATAATAATAAACAGATTATACAATTTATGATCTAATTGTAATTAAAAATATATATTCAATAATCACTTATATTTTATTTTCTGAAAATCAAACTAAAATAAATTATTTTATATATTTTAAAAGTTTATATTACATAAATTTTAATTTGTATAAACAAAATATTAAATAATGTTAAATATATAAATTTGTGTCTATATAATCTATATGAAACAAATATTTAGTTGATAAAAATAAAATTACGAAATATTTAAATATATATATATATATATATATA
>Ga0209489_103438_pt1 | contig 30873 bp, 17 predicted proteins | sample SiratrowhiteBW_FD_187527 | JGI IMG/M metagenome (GOLD analysis project Ga0209489, IMG submission 187527) | Root nodule microbial communities of legume samples collected from California, USA - Siratro white BW (SPAdes) (version 2) | ecosystem: Host-associated > Plants > Roots > Nodule | place...
GGGGGGGGGCGGCGGGGGCCGCGGGGGTGTCTATGGCGAGCTATCAATTCAGGGTATATATTTTAGCTAATGGAATACCTCTACAGGATATTGAGGTGAACAATAGAAGAGTTATAGTACATAAAGGTGATGGCATTTTTGAATATACTGAATGGAAGAATCTGAGAGTAGGGAATATAGTGAAGATAATGAAGGATGAATTCTTCCCTGCTGACCTCCTACTGCTTTCCTCCAGTTATGAGGATGCAGTCTGCTATGTTGAGACCATGAACTTGGATGGTGAAACAAATTTGAAGTTAAAACAAGGGTTGGATGTAACTTCTTCCTTACAGGAGGACTTCAAAATCCGTGATTTTAGAGCTGTCATCAAATGTGAAGACCCAAATGCAAATTTGTATTCATTTGTTGGGAGCATGGAGCTTGAAGAGCAAAAGTATCCTCTTTCTGCTCAGCAACTTCTTCTGAGAGACTCCAAACTTCGCAATATAGACTACGTGTTTGGAGCAGTCATCTTTACCGGTCATGACACAAAGGTTATTCAAAACTCCACTGATCCTCCTTCGAAAAGAAGCAAAATTGAGAAGAAGATGGATAAGATTATCTACTTCTTGTTTTGTGTTTTATTTCTAATTGCATTTGTTGGATCTATTCTCTTTGGCATCATAACCAAAGGTGACCTGAACAACGGGTTAATGAAAAGATGGTATCTAAGACCAGATAGTTCCACAATTTTCTTTGATCCAGAAAGAGCAGCTGCAGCTGCTATATTTCATTTTTTAACGGCCTTAATGTTATACAACTTCTTTATTCCAATCTCACTGTATTTCTCAATAGAGATGGTCAAAGTCATTCAGAGCATCTTCATCAATCAAGATATCCACATGTACTATGAAGAAGCAGACAAACCAGCTCGTGCCCGTACTTCAAACTTGAATGAAGAACTAGGCCAAATTGACACAATACTTTCTGATAAAACTGGAACTCTGACCTGCAACTCAATGGAGTTCATCAAATGTTCTGTTGCTGGGGTAGCTTATGGCCGTGGTGTAACAGAGGTTGAGCAAGCCATGGGAAGAAGTAATGGTTCACCTATACTTCATAAGCATATTAATGGTCTAAAATCAAAATCTAATGAACTCAGGGACTCTCCTGATAGAAAAGAGCCTATCAAGGGTTTTAACTTTACTGATGAAAGGATAATGAATGGAAACTGGGTTAATGAGCCTAATGCAGATGTTATACAGAAATTTTTTCGCTTATTGGCAATTTGTCATACTGCCATACCAGAAGTGGATGAAGAAACAGGAAATGTCTCATATGAGGCTGAATCTCCAGATGAAGCAGCATTTGTGATTGCTGCAAGAGAAGTTGGTTTTAAATTCTACAAAAGGACCCAGACTTGCTTGTCAATGTATGAGTTGGATCCTGTTTCTGGCAATGAAGTTGAAAGGTCAGTTATTTTCAATTGCTTTGTCTGTTTGTGATCTTGATATTTTTACTGCTGCATTTTTACTTTTCTAATCTACTTCAAATATTTTAGGATTGATTTTCATTGGGAGAGGCACATGCAAGTACCTAGTAACTTGTCATGTGATGCTAATGGTTAATTTTCAATACAAAAATTTGAAAGTAGCATTTCTACATTCTGTTTCTTGTGTAATCATTAGCTATCCAGGAATGGGGAGTCTGATATTGATATTTTTCAGTTCATGGATTGGCCAACCTATCATGAAAAATGTTAGTAATATTACAGCGACACAATCTTTCTAATTGGTTGAAATTCACTTGGATCTCAAAATGTGGGAGGCTTCTCTCATTGGGACACCGTCTGTTGTGACCAAATTCAGTGGGAGATGAAAGTGGTTTTCATTAAATTACTGGGATGCACATGAATTTCATCCAATATGAAAAAAAGGTGTTGGAAGGAAAGTGTTAGCGTGTGTTGCTATTTACTATTCACATACTATCTATAGTTGGGTATAGCATAGGTGATTTGTAACCTTGGCTTACAATTATGTATGGGGATCCTAAAGTCTTACCTTCCTCATATGGTACCGAGAGTGTAATTGATACTTTGATATTGGTTTAAAATATATAAGCTGTGGAAAAAATTGGTGAAAGAAAAATTTTCCTTTCTGCATCTTTATTAATTATTGATTATGGTGTTTGAAACTAAGGATTTTGTTGCAAATTCAAGTGAGTTTGATGAGTGTGTCGTTGTTAGTGAAGAAGCTATGAAGTGTGAAAACTCTTCCTACTTGAGTTCTCAGAGTGTCAGACACTTTTTTGACACTGACACTTCACTTACAAATGTTCAACTGGTATTAGATACTTCTCTCTCACTAACTGTCCAGTAAAAAAATTGTTGGCTTAAACACTTGACCTGAGTCTGTTGTATGGTTTAACACTTTAACTTAAAATTGACACTTTAAGGACATTAGTATTGTAAAAGAAATATTCTTTTTGTAATGTTTAGGCAGTTTGCCTAAAATATGGTATATTAAAAAATAATGCCTCTCAATGTCTCATTATTATTTTGAGGGCTGCTAAACTTGTATCATATAAAAATTGTAAAACTTACCAAAGTCTTCAGAGGCTTTGAATATTTCAGTTTGTACACTCTTACTATTACAACTAAATTAATTACCAAGTGTGTAGCTTACTTAATTAGCTGAAAATGAGTGGGTATTTTTGTTGACCAAAAATAATGTAATGCTTATCTTATGGCCCTAAGCCCAAATTTTAAGATGGTATTAGAATTATCCTCGATCTATGTTGGGCCATCTGCATTGCAACACTCTAGGTTGGTAGCCTTGGGCATGAGGGGATTGCGGGAAAATTTTCTTAATTGCCACACTCTAAGCAGGTAGCCTTGGGCATGAGGGGATTGTTGGAAAATTGTCTTAATTGCAGTCACTCCTAGCTTGCTTTAATTGTGGTCATTTGGGGGGCTACCTTAATTCTAGCCTCAAGGGAGATGTTTAGCTTACATTGACTAGAGATATGACTTACATAAATTAGAGTATATTCACGGTGGACACCTTGACCACTTGAGCAAGCTTTTGGGTTAAGTAAGGCTCAAGCCCAAGCTCTAAGATGATATTAGAATTTATCCAAAATCCATTGTTGGTCACCTACTTTGCTACACTCCAGCTCGATAGTCACGAGCATGAGGGAGAGTGTTGCAAAACTAGCTTAATTGTGGTTGTTGAAAGAGACAAAAATAGATGGAAGAAATGCTGAACATTGTTTGTATGGACTAAACAACAAAGTCCATTTCATGTAAGTTGATTGCAATAATTACAAATAATTATACTAGATTTTATACCCATAAACATGATTTTATGTTCAGATAAATCTGATTCTGATAAGATATTCTAAATAAAGATTCTAATTAAATAAGGAAACAAATCAAAATATACAAGAAGAATAATCGTATGAGATCTTCTAAGACACTCTAAATATTATAAGATAATATCTTCAAATATTTCTTATATTTCTAACACTTGTCCTTTGTTGAAGGTTACTAAGCTTTAGCTTGTTACAAGAAAATAATTAACTTCCCTCACAAATTGAAAATAAGAAAACATAAAAATTGAGAAGAAGTTGGGACGAGTCATCTGAAAAAATAGTCGAGGCAAATGCATTCCGGACAAAGTCGGGGCCATCGCATCTTGGAAAACGCAAAGCCATTACATTTGGAAAGCTGGGGCCAGTGTGTCTGTGAAAAGCTAAGGCCTGTGTATGAGAAAAGTGGTGAGCATAAGGTCTCAATGGAAAAGGCAAATGGTGAGCGACAACTACGAATTACAGGGACAAACTAAACTAGGAGATAGTGAACAAGTGATAGCGCTGTTTGAAATACGACAAACAATAGATGAGGTGACTAATTGGAGTTTCATTCTTTTTTTTTTTGTTTTAGGAACTCGACAACAAAATAGTTACAAAGCAATTTATGGAGGATAGTACCACCTTGATAGCATGATGAAAGAGAAAAATAGATGGAAGAGATGCTTATATTTTTAACAGTGGTATCTCCTATGTGCCTTACTATGGCTTCTTTGGAGCTTGCCGTAATTGCAGTCTCAAGAGTGATAGTCCCACATCAAGTAGAGATACAACCTAAATAAAACTTAAAAAAAAATCCAGGTTTCCTCTTTTTACAAGTTTGTTTTGTGAGGTTTAGTAAAACTTTCAACCAAAATTCCATGATTCCTTATCAAATTTCTCAAATGATTATCTACCTTTAAATTAGTGTTAACACTTTTTGCGTTCAATAGTAAGTGCACCAGTTGCTCATTTAGCAAGTAATAAATATATCATTCTCTCTCAAGGGACTTATGCAATACACAACAATAATTACAATTGTAAAATTAGACCAAAAAACAATTTCATAGTTTAAGTGGCTTATATGAGAAAATAAATTAAACATTTTTATAATGTTATGTCAAATCTAGATAACAGAAAAAGGTTAAAGATTGATGATATGAATATTGTTAGGGTTAGACTTCGTCATACCTTCCTCTCATGCATAAAAATAATTACATTCTTTTTCTAACTAATGCCAATGTCAACCCATAATAATACCTAAATCCTAATTTCTTAGGTGAATGAGGCTAGCTTCTTTATTAACCGTCAATTCTTTAATCAATTATATAGAAAAGACTTGCTTTTGTCACAAGGGTTTAAGACAACAAATGAATAAGCTTCTATTCTTAGATTGAAGCTTTCATTAAGTATTTCAATTCAGATCTTGATTACTAATGATATTTCACAATACCTTTAGGATCAAAGTGTCAAGTCATGAATTAACACAACACATAATTAAAATATTGACATTGAAAGGAAAAAACACACACACACACACACACACACACATATATATATATATATGTATATACATATATATAAAACATAATATTGATTACATGAGATTTTGGTAAGTTACATCCAACCCCAACAATGGATGATTATACTAAAAACCCTGAAGTTGCTGTCTAAGACTGACCCTTTTTCTCCTCTGGCATCTATGTGTCTAAACCCTAACATAGACACTTATTAAATAGATTTTGAATGACGTTCATGCCCAATTCAACTTCAACACTCCCTTTAGAGAGACCCAAGATTTCGTGCTCAACTCAACTTCTATGGCGTCGGACGTGACTGTGTTGATTTGTCTCCTCTTTTTTGTATTCTTTCATAGGCCTTTTATCTTTTCTCCTCCTTCTCGAGCCTTCTGTATATCCTTCTTCATGGACTTCAATCTTTTTCTCTAAATTCAGTGTTTTTTGTTAACCTTTTAAAACAAAATAAGGAAAATTAGTACAACTTACGATTCTTAGAAAAATCAATTATTAACAAAAACCTAACAAAATCAAGAAATATGTAGGGTTTATGTTTAGAAAGAGTTGATTTCATGGTAAAATTGGGTCCAAAATATAATAAAAATAAATGTTATCAATTAGCAAAAAGATCACTAGTTAAGGAATCAATATTAGGAAGCTTGTTTTGAAAATCATTGTTGGGTGTGCACCAATAGCAATATTTAATAAAAAATTTCCAACTATCTGTAGAGCAAAATGAGAATAGGCTAAGATAAATAATTTGTACCATGAAGGTAATATTCACGAGTCCATGTTATATTTAATGAGTTAGATACTATGAAGCCTACATAGTAGGCTATGGCACTGAGCCATAGGACAAGGAAGTGTCCTTACACATTGCTATTATAGGGTACAAATGTAGTCGCCTTATCTATACAAAATTGTGTGGTCCTATAAGGACACTTTACAAAATCCAACGGTGGTATTCCTCAACATGAATAAATTGAATGCATTTAAACTTAGAAACTCATAGTATGGCATCTTCTCCTATCTTTACTTCCAAGTATCAAGTCATATTCCACTTTCTAAGATTGCAATGCATATAACTCTGCCTATGGTTTTGGAGCTTTGCTCAAGCCCGTATCACTGAACATGGGTGGAAGAGGGGAAACAAAAATATTATATTTAGTGATAGAGGTAGTAGTATGTGATTAATCAGTGAGATAATGGTATATGACTAAGTGACTTAAATTTATAACGAATTCAGAGAGATTGGTTGTAGAATTAGGATAACTGATAGTTGAACGAAGGACCAAACCAAATTCCAAATTCCAGCAATAAAATAGGATTCATAAAACCTCAATTAGTAAAATTTAACTTACCTGTTACTTAGCTCCAATTAAACGATATACTTTTAATTATCTTGGCATTTCTTAATATGTTTTAATCACTACCAAAATTACTAATAAATTAGTCTTTATAAGCTACAGAAGTGAGGATGTGAGAACTAACAATTGCATGATTACTTAAAAACAGATTATTCCTAATTCAATTATTGTTTATAATTATTTGTGTTTTTGAATTTACTTTTTTCATGTGAAGTAATTAATTTTGACCAGGTCAGATTAATTTCAATTAACAGGACATACAAGCTTCTCAATGTTTTAGAGTTTAGTAGTTCAAGGAAGCGAATGTCAGTGATAGTGAAAGATGAAGAAGGGAGAATTTTTCTATTCTCGAAAGGTGCTGACAGGTCTGTGATTAAATTATTTATAGCCTTCAATACTTTGGTGTTCTTATCTGAGCATTCAACCTATTAACTTGCCTTAACTCATATTTTCATGCAGTGTCATGTTTGAAAGGCTTGCTAACAACGGGAGGACTTTTGAAGAGAAAACAATGGAACATGTGCATGAATATGCTGATGCAGGTCTAAGGACCTTAATACTTTCCTATCGTGAACTTGATGAAGAAGAATACAAGGAGTTTGATAGTAAATTTTCTGAAGTAAAAAATTCAGTCTCAGAAGACCGGGAAACACTGATTGAAGAATTATTGGATACGATTGAGAGGAATCTAATCCTTCTTGGTGCCACTGCTGTAGAGGACAAGCTCCAAAATGGGGTAGTTTAGAAAAAAAGTTAACATATGAAGATATATCCATTGGAACACGACTCTGATAATAAACCTAACAATATTGTTTTGCTAGGTTCCTGATTGTATTGACAAGCTTGCCCAAGCTAAGATTAAGATTTGGGTTTTGACTGGAGATAAAATGGAGACTGCCATCAATATTGGGTATAATATTGTGATTATGCTTTTTTTTTTATATATTGGATTTTATGGGAGAATAATTTCTTACAATGTTTGACATAATTTACAAATGCAGTTTCTCTTGTCGCTTGCTCAGACAAGGAATGAAACAAATTATAATTCATTTGGAGATTCCAGAAATTCAAGCATTAGAAAAGGTTGGAGACAAGATGGCTATTACCAAGGTAAAATAAATGTAGTTTTTCTATATATAGAGTAGTTTGCATATCGAAGACTCCATGTAATTACATTGGACATATAACAAGATGGTTCTATTCAAATATTCTAAGTCCTCATAAGATCCTTTTTCATCGAGTTTATTTTGGGTGAATGTGCTTTACGATGCTGACAATTAAATTTATATTTCATGGATTAGTCCATTCAAGTATTTTGATTAAAGTGGCTTTATAGTGTGATATTGTTATTGCAATAACTGCATTTATATGGAATTTTTCATTTTTCCTTTCAGAAGATGGAAAAAGACAATGCATGCTTGTATTCCGTTGCTTAGTTTATTTAACCTTTAATCGAGATTATAGCTTTTGTTATTCTTTTTCTTTCCTTTTGTTCTTTCTTTCCCTCTCAAAGTTTTCTTTATCTCTGTCGGAAGCGATTGGTTGCTTGGTGTCAAAGTTTCTGTTAGGTACCAGTTAGAGATTAGAGAAAGAATGAACACATGTGTTTTTCCTAGGATTTTTAGTGCATGAAGATCTCTACCAAAACCAACCTCCACTAAACTAAAAACTTGCAGTATTCCCTCCCGGTCTCTGTATAGCCAGACCATACTTAATTTGAAACTGCTCTAGTGCTCCCCTTTAGAAATTTTTGCATGCTGCCTTAGGATTACTATCCTCCCACAACTGTTAGGCACATGTTTCCATGGTCAGTTGCAAGTTGCTCTATGTCATTTGCCTTTTTCTGAAGTTGCTCTGTCATTTCTTTCAAATATTGGAATACCCATATGTTTTTCCTTGAATTCTTTCCTTAAGGTCACAAGTCACAACATGAACAATTTCTAGGATCTTGGAGCTACTGGTTTAGAGATTAAGAAACAGGATTTCTAGAGCATGCGATGCGTTCCTCAAAATCAATCTTTCGTACTTTAGGTCCTATGACTAGTAAAAGAAAACCAACACATTGGGCTTTAGCTTAAAGCATCTTAGAGAACCTGTGTAATTGAAATTTGAGTGCTGATATTTTTAGGCTGACTCATGTTTTTAGGCATCGAGGGAAAGTGTGCTTCATCAGCTATCCGAAGGTGCTCAACTGCTTTTTGCATCCAGAGGGACCTGCCAGCAGACCTTTGCTCTGATAATTGATGGGAAATCACTTACTTATGCTCTAGAGGATAATATGAAAAACATGTTCTTAGAGCTTGCTGGTCATTGTGCATCTGTTATCTGCTGCCGCTCATCGCCAAAGCAGAAGGCTCTGGTATTTTTAAGCCTGTTCTGCATCCCTCTATTTGGCATGTTGTATTTTTTTTTGTTAATACTGGTGATTATTCTAGTTAGCTCTTAAAAGTATTTTATTGTTATTGGTTCTTCTCAAGGTTACTAGACTGATCAAATCTGGAACTGGTAAAACAACATTAGCTATTGGTGATGGAGCTAATGATGTTGGAATGCTTCAAGAAGCAGATGTAGGGATTGGAATCAGTGGTGTCGAAGGAATGCAGGTACCCAAAAAAGTTGACATACTATTCAAATTTTTAAAATCGATTTTTCACGTTCATATCCTGTTTTGGTAAAAGTTTTTTATTTGTATCCTTTCTCCCCTAGGCCGTCATGTCTAGTGATATTGCAATTGCACAGTTCCAGTATTTGGAAAGATTACTTCTTGTACATGGACATTGGTGTTACCGGAGGATGTCATCAATGGTATTGTCACTCAAACTGGATCTCGCATTCTATAGATTTAGGCTCTGAAGGATGTTCTGATCTGAAAGCTTTAATAGTTATATAGCTTGTTTATTCTTCTGGCAGATATGCTATTTTTTCTACAAGAATATCACATTTGGATTCACCCTATTCTTGTATGAGGTGTATGCATCATTCTCTGGACAGCCTGCGTACAATGACTGGTTTTTGTCTCTGTATAGTGTCTTCTTTTCGTCACTTCCTGTAATTGCCCTTGGGGTCCTTGACCAGGATGTATCAGCCAGGTACTGCCTAAAGGTAAGTTGTGTTTATCATCTAAGAATATGTTTGTTTCGAATTCTCAAGCCCTTCAAATGGCCATTTTCAAACAGGGGAACATCTCTCCTTCCTCTTTTCTTGGGTCAAACACTGTCACTTTTTGTCGTGACAAAAATGTAATCCAAACACGGCATTATATGCTGTCATGTTTGTATCAATAAGCGAGAAACAAAAACTTTCATTGTTGTCGTGTTAAAAAATAGTTTTTCCGATTTAAATAAGAAACAATAAAACTCACCAAATAAAAGGAAAGGAAAGATAGAAAAACTCTTGCATAAATTTATACAATTGCTATACGTTGATTCTGCCAGACCAACTTAGCTTTTCACCCTGTCCTGACATTAACAGCAGCTAGGAATCCCATTTTAAAGGTTAGTTTAGTAATACTGTTTAAACACAGTAGTCTCTTGTATACTGCATAATAGATAATTTCCCCTTGGTTATTATATCTGAAGTAAAACAAACGAGCGTCAACTTGTTTCTCTGCTGAGTGATTGATCATTCATGGTTATTTCTGTTTAATTTTGCAGTTTCCTATCTTATACCAAGAAGGTGTGAAAAATGTCCTCTTTAGCTGGCGCATGGTACTTAGTTGGATGCTTAATGGATTTATTAATGCCACAATGATATTCTTCTTCTGTACCAAAGCAATTGAGCCTCAGGCCTTTGATGAGGAGGGAAGAACCGCCGGAAGGGATATGCTGGGCGTGACAATGTATACTTGCATTGTTTGGGTTGTGAACTTGCAGATGGCACTTGCTATACGTTACTTCACCTTGATACAACATATTTTTATCTGGGGTTCCATTGCTTTCTGGTATCTTTTCCTCCTGGCATATGGAGCAATGCCTCCAAAATTTTCTACAAACGTTTACAAAGTCTTCATTGAAACTCTTGCCGCTTCTCCTTCCTTTTGGGCTGTGACATTCTTTGTGGCGATCTCAACACTTATACCATACTTCACATTCTCAGTAATTCAGATGTGGTTCTTTCCCATGTATCACCAAATGGTACAATGGATAAGGTATGAGAGGAAGGCAAATGGCCCTGAATAAAATGCTGTGATGTAGTGAGCAAATATCATTGTGGCCAACCACAATGAGTTCAACACCACATTTTGGTGCTGAGGCTAACCGTAGACAGAATTACTAACCATAGATAGACATCCCAAAGGGTGTGTTTAGAGTTATAACTGTTTGACTGAGAAGTTATTATAGTATATATGGCACTGATGGAAGTTGGAACAGTTGAGAATGACACGGAGTGGGTCCCGTCTAGTGTAATATACTGAGATTTTTGTTGAGATATGTGATCTGTTCTATACCATCCGTTGTGTTTGGATTAATTTACTTTAGGAAAATGTTATCTGTTAACATATTAAGATGATGGTTCTCGTCAAAGATTGTTAGATGAGACTTCAGTAGTAGAAGATCCTTGAAAATGGTTTTCAGAGGAGTGGTTCTCCATGCTTTCTTCCTACACCTCCACATTTTTTAAAATGCTAAAAATTCACTTATTGATTTTGCAATCCGAAATATAATTTTTTATAATAAGAAATATAATTTCTTTTATTCTGAATTACATAATTTAAAATACAATTTTTTCTTTATATATTTTAGATTACACAATTTGAAATATAATTTTTGTATTCTTGAGTTTGCAATCCATAATAATTTTTTTATTTTATTTTGAATTGTATAATCTAAAATATATATTTTTATTATGGTTTACACAATTTAAAATCCAAACTTTTTTATATTTCGGATTGTATAATTTAAAATATAATTTTTGTATTTCGAATTATGAAATTTAGAATATAATTTCTTTTGTATTTCAGATTAAAGATTGTATCATGAGACACTAAGGAGTTTAGGATTTATTTAATTTTTTCATTAAAACTATCATTTCGTTGATTTTATGGAGGTATCAAATCGAAACAATTATCAACTGTAGTATCAAATTTTTGAAAGACAAAATCGAAACAATTCTTTCGATTAGTTTCTGAATTTGTTAGTTTTATACAAACTAACTAGTTGTATAAATAAAATTGCTTTCAACTATAGAATTGGAAAGTAAGATATAAAACAATGCGAGAATGTAATGAAGGATAAATTGAATCGTTAAATGAAAGAAAATAAAAATGACGCTAAATGTGAAATAAGCAAATAAAAGTGTAAAGTGTGAAGTGCAATCAAAACATAAGGGTCAAAGTTTTGAGAAAAAAAAAATGGGGATTGGAAAGAGTTTAAAGTATAGGAAGTTTTACTTTCCTCGTTGTACAAATGAGGATGACAAAAAATAAAGAAACAATTTCGAACATACAACTAAAAATATTGATTGTTTTTGTTATTTTCATTTTCAATTTGCTTTGACTACGATGAAATTTATGGTTTGGTTATCAACAACTTTTATTTGTATCTTTTTAGTAAAAACCTTGGTAATTATATATTATTTTTATATTTGATCTATAGACCACCCTATTTTGGTAAAATATAACTATTTGACCTTTTTTTTTCATTTTCTCTTTTTCTCTTTTTGTCTTTTTTTTAATTTTTTTTTTGTGAACTTGTGCTTCCTAAATACCTTTTCCTTTAGATCCCTATGCCAAGTGAAGAACCTGGCTTTATTGTGAATTTTCAAATTCCAATTATCCCTAACACTTTGATTGCATCCAATGTTTTCACCTTTGTTCAGTGTGTTGATTGGTAAGTTTTGCATTTTTTTTTTTCGTTAGTAGATAAAATCCTAGATTTTTGGAATGTACATAAACGTTACAAAATCTAGCTTTAGAAACACATCATCAACATGTTTCCCTTGTTTGCAAACACGACATTCTTAAACATGGAACATATCTAAAGAGATCTTTACGTTTTAAAAATTCGAAAAACAATATATTATGTTGTTCCGGCTTGATCACGCATTTCCCGTTCTTCATCTCTAGATTTTTTGTGTGTTTCACACTCTAACAACTTTGTGTTTTTTGATTCACCTCTTCTTTTCAATGTATTGCTTAATAAGTTCTACTTATATTTTTTTTAGCACATTGAACTAGATTTTTGGAAACTGGTTTTTGGAATGCAGTTAAAAAGCTAATTTTTGGAGCATAAATGAAAACAAAACTTGTGATTTTTAATGTGTGTTTTCCTCTGACGACTCATTGTGATATTTTCATTCATCTCATATTTTCAATGTCTTTGTTAATAAGTTTGATCTATATATTGTTTCTCTCTCACCATTAGATGTTAGATAAACATTATGAAAGAGCTTTTTTTTTTAAACATTGTACTTTGAAAAATAGTTTTTGGAATAAAATGTATTTTATTTTGTAAGATAAACCTCGAATATAAACCATAAATAAAACAAATATATGTTTCATACAGTAGTTTTTAAAAACAATATTATTCTCATTACAAAAGTTATCAAAAGAAGTTCTTCTTTATCCATTTTTGATGTAATTTGAATCTTTGTCCATTTGGAAAATTGATATTGAAAATGTCTAAAATTATGACATTTAAAACATTCTGAAATCTTTGAGAAAGATAATACTTTTTCTCAATCCCAATATGCTGCTTTTTCTCATACTTTACTATTTTTCATTTTTTATTCACCTCCTTACTTTGTCGCTCACTATCATTATTCTACCAAAATATGTAGTAATGTTCTCATATTCTTTTCATTTCAAGTGCCTCAAACTCTCTTCTTAAAGAATTAACAAGTAACTTTTTCACATGATGATTGCTCCTGAATTTTCATTTTAGAAAATTTCAAATAATCTTGGATGTGTGTCTGTCCAAGACTTGTTCAAAGATTGATAGGTCAATTGCTTAAAAAAAATAATTTTGACTTGATGATCCTTTATTACGGTGTTCTCTTAATTATTGTAACTCTGCATCAATTAATATAGCTGGTTCCGGGCTCTTCCAAACTAGTTTCAACCAAACTTCATATGTCCTTATAAAGAAGATTTTCCATAAACTCATTCCAATGATCATAATTTAGACCATCTAAGTGTGCAATTTTAGTTGCAATCTTTTTGTCACTCATCATTGCACTTTAACTCTAATGTGACTTAGTTATATGTATCAAGTTCAGTAGAGACTCTCATATTAGCCTGAAAGGAATAAAAAATATATATGTAACTTGAAAACTGATCGTTTATTTTATTGAATCAATATCATTGTTATGTAACCTTCAAATATGTAATAGCAAATAATTTTTCATGGACACATTCTTCATGTACCTCAATATTTTGCAAAAATATCAAAAATGTCATTTCCAGATGGGGCATAACCGAGAAGATCTCATAAGAATAAGAAATGAGCCAAACCACATAAGGGAATGACACCACCTTCAACCAAAAATCTTAAGGCATTATGTTTATGGGTCTTTTTTCTTATATATTGTTCAACTTACTCATTTCTACCCAATGTGGGACTTAGACTCACACTTGGATACCCAACACAATCCGAAATATAATTTTTGTATTTCAGATTGTATAATCCATAATACAATTTTCGTATTCCGAATTATGTAATTCGGAATACAAAAAATTAGTAAGTGTGGGATTTTATTTAATTTTTTTAATTAAGGATATAATGGTCAATTTGTTGTGCCTGTGTAGGTGTAGGGAAAAAGTATGGAGGTACAAAAGAATGTGTCTTTTTCATGTCCTAATTTGTAACAACGTTATACCAAGTCATCTCTTCATTGTAACATGAAAAAATGTTTTCATCTTCTAATTTATAATAATAGCAACAATTTATTCTTTCTGCCATAACAACAATACCTCTTCATTCCTTTCCTTAAACTAACTATAACTGCAAAGTAATGATGCTAGGAATGAAATAGAGAGTTCACATGCAAATGCAATTGAAAGAAGGAGGACACAAACTTTGATAGAAGGATTTTTTAGTGGTGAAGGGTTAAGCGAAGAAGAAGCAAGGGCCTACATGGTACAAGACATTATAGGTGATTATCCTATAACTCAAGGTTGCAAGTTTGATTATTATTGAGGTAATTGTTGAGGGATAGATTTTTGTAAGTTGTGTTACTTATCTTATTGTGTAAGCTAGGTTATCAAAGTCAGAATCAAAGAGTTTGATTCATAGTGGGACAATTGTTGCACTATAATTATCAAGTATATTTTTTAAACTAGTGGTAAATACTCAATCTTACATTACTATACTTAATAACTTTTTCCACCATTGTTATTCTCAACACGATAACCACCATTATTATCAATATTACTACCACAACCATTGCCACCATTATCTTTATCATTACCACCATCACCATCATTTTGATTGCTAATATAAAAAAACTTTGTTGTTGCCATAGTCATTAGTGCCAACATCACTCCACCACGATCATTGCATTCACTAACACTACTACTATCATTATCATTATCATTATTATTACCATGATCATTGTTACTACTTCCATTATTCATCATCATCACCATTATTGTCATTGTTATTTGTTTACTTGTATACATTTGAGATCTATTTGTTTTGCAAAACCTAAATCTAACACTTGTCTTATGAAAGCAAAATTCAAATAAGTAGTTTCATGATTTGTGCTTTTGTCCCACCAAAGTAAGTATTAGTTTTTGAGATCTTTGTTTTGGTTTTATAACATAACTTACCTTGTATTGATTTTTCATGGTTCAAAGGAAGGAAAACAAAGCAGCAAGAAGGAAGCGTTAAAGAAGGAAGAAGAAACCTTGTTACAGTGTATTATTGTACATTGTGTATATGATGCAAGCATGGAAGAGAAGGGATGTACACATATATGTAACAAGGCAAAAAGAAAGTGGACCAAAGACATGGAAGGGCCCATTTCATACAGAGAAACTAAAAATGTGTAAAGGAACTAAAGAAGCCTTATAGCCTCTACCAAGCTGTAGGATGAAAACTCATCATTCCAAGTTTGAAGATGAGGATATTAAACATGCTTTTGTCTAAAGCTTTGGTGAATATATCCACAAGCTATTATGAACTTTTGATGGGAAGAAGATGAAATAATTTTGCCTCAAATGACAATCTATCTCTATATGCTTCATATGTTCGTGAAAAATAAGATTCATGAAATTGTACCTTATTACTTGTTTATCACAATAAAGATTGACAAACTATCGAAGATCGATTTGGAGATTATGTAAGAGGAAGGTTAACCATTGAAGCTCTCATGAAGTGGAAGCAAGAGTTCGGTACTTTGCTTTAGAGGAAGAGCAAGAGACCGTGCTTTACTTTTTAATTCTCCAGGAAACTGGAGATGATCCAAGGTATACACAATACCAATAGTAAAACATTGTGTATAAGGACATGAAATCCAATTTGAATCCTTGAAACCTTTAACTATATATTAAAGTTGCAAGGAAAGAAAAACCTCATGCAGGGGAGTCTGTTACATACCTCGTGATATGATTTACGAATTTGTGATGATGAATGGAAGGTGATTGCATGAACTAACTTAGAAACTATACAACGAATTTGATATCGAATCTAGTGTTAGTTAAATAAAGCAACCTTCGAATCATTCTATGATATGATTTAGCTTCATAAGTGTAATTGTCTTGCTCGATATCTTTTGTCATAGAAGTAAAACACGGTTTAACAACAAACATCCTAAGTCTGGAAAGATATTAAGAGCATACTTTCTTGAATGAGCAATCTCCAACCCAAGGAAAAAATTTCAGTTATCCCGGATTTGTGAATTTAAAGATTTTGTTTAAGAAATATTTGACTTTGTTCATGTTACTGAGATTATAAATAGCAAGAATAACGAAGATCAACAACACAAGAAAGAAATTGATAGTTTTCTTGGTGAATAAGGAGTGATCTAAAGAAGATTGAATGAAACTGAGGTTGTGTAAATATGAAGCAAGCTTGTCATATTATTGTTCACTTGCTTGTTTTAGGCTACATCGAGAATTAGTGAGACACACTCTTGACTTGGTTTGCCAACATGTAGCCCTTGAGGTAAGATAATATAAACTTTCTCATTCAAATCACCATGGAAGAAGGTGTTATTTACATGGAGTTGTTCAAAAACTAGTTCTTGGCAGTAACTAAAGCAATGAGCAGATGAACGATGGTTATCTTGGCAACTGGGGAATATGTATTTAAATAATCAATTCCTTTGAGTTGGTGTAGTGTTTAGCAACAAGGCATGCTTTGTGGTGTTCAATGTCTTCATTGACATTGTATTTTAACTTATAAATCCACTTGCATCCAATAGGTATCTTTCCTAGTGTTAGATAAATTATGTACCATGTTTTGTTTGCCTTGAGCTGTCAATATCAACATTCATGGCCTCTTTCGATCAAGTATGGTAACAACTTCTTCATACCTTTGAGGCTTAGTATGAGAAGAGATAAATGAAACAAAGTGTAAGTTCTTTTGAGATAAAGACTCATATGAAAGAACAAAGTTGATTTAGATATTTGGTGATGGTAGTCTTTCAAGTAAGTTTGTGCTCTACATGTTCCAACAAACCTCCTTGGGTTGTCACTCTTATAACCATTTCCGCTTTCAATTTGTTCATGCAACTGCATGTCACCATTAACACACTCATATGTAAAATCAGTTTGAAAATTAAAGAAATTTTCTTGTGAGTTGTCATCAAGTTGTTCTTCATTGTTGTACAAATGAATAAAGGTATGTTCATTAAATATGACATCTCGATAAATGAAAATTTTCTCTAGTATTGTTGTCTATATCCTTTAGTACCAGTTTTGAATCTTGAAAAAAATGCATTTCTACTTTTAGGATCAATCTTATATATGTTATTTGGTATGGTAGAAGCAAAATAAATACACATGCATATCACGGACTTGATTACAAAGAAGTTCATATGGAGTTTTGAAATTGATAAAAATAGAAGGCAATTTGTTGATTAAGTATATTGCATGGGAAATAACATAGGACCAAAACTATTTGGGCAAGTTAGAATGAAACATAATGCTTCTAGTTACGTTTAATATGTGTTGACGCTTCCTCTCAACCATAAAATTCTATTGAGGGGCTCAATGCATGAAGTCTGATGTAAGATGCCAAATTATCATAAAAGGCTTTGTAATCAAATTCTAATCCTTTGTCAGTCTTTATAATTTTAATGGTTTTATTGAATTGATTTTGAGTATATACAACAAAACTAGAGAGAAGAGATCTTGTTTTACACTTATTTTTTTATTAAAAAGATCCAAGTGTGTTTTTAGAAATCATCAATTATGTATAAATGTGATTCTAAACGGTCCCCAAATGTCTATAAGCAAGATCAAAGATATCATAGGTAATAGTTTACTATATAGGAAACTAAGCCTATGTTATTTTGCAAGGTACAAAAATCATATATATTCTTATCATCATAGTAAAGACTAGAATTATCTTTGTAGATTTATTCTAGGACCTTATTAGAAGGGCGATCAAACTTGAAACTCCAAATGTCAATGTGTTGAGTCTTGTAGCTAAAAACATTATTCACACAAGCTTTAATCTTTTAAGCCTATGTTATTTTGCAAGGTACAAAAATCATATATATTCTTACCATCATAGTAAAGACTAGAATTATCTTTGTAGATTTGTTCTAGGACCTTATTAGAAGGGTGATCAAACTTGAAACTCCAAATGTCAAGAGTCTTGTAGCTAAAAACATTATTCACACAAGCTTTAATCTTTTATGTCAAGATTCATGTTTCCAATAATGTGATAAAGACCATTAAGGAGGTTAACTTACCCAATCATCTTCAATGTATGAATATTATGTATCTGACAATTTTTATTTGAGGGCAAGCATGGACAATTGAAATAATTTATAAACTTTTGAACATATATAGTTTTCAATGTGAATTTAGGTATGTAAATCATATTGTAAGTAGTGTGCCATTTTGTGATTTAGATGGTTCTTGCATAATTTCTAAAAACATGTGTATTTTTTGGCAAACTGATTTTCAGAGGTTTAATTTTGTGAAAGTTGATAAATAAATCTTTCAAGCATGTGACATGATTTGTAGCATTCGTGTTAAGAATTCAAGAAGCATTGTTACATTTCTCATTTTGTTATATAGAAGACTCATCAATGGTGTTTATTTGGTTGATTTTGTTTTCTGAATTTTGTAAAGTCTTCAAGAGTTGTTTATTTCAGTTAGGAGTCAAAGATTTAGTATTATGTGATTCAATTGCAACTCATCTTCTTCCATAAGTTGATGAGGCCTAGTTTCAATTCTTAACTGGTTGACACCAAGTCTGTATCTTTGTTTCATCCATGGAGGGTATCCATATTTTGAATAAGATTCATCTACTAGATGACAATAATTGCATTGCTTTCCACAGTTAATTAATCTTCCTTTACCTTGCATTTTTTAATATTGTTTTGATTGTTGTTTTCCCGATTTTGACAACTGTGGATTCTGCAAAATCATTTCCGTTGAGTTGTCTTTCTTGCTATTGTATAAGAGGATAGCACGATTAGTATTTGGTAAATGATCCATAAGAAAAATTTGTGTTTTAACATTTATGTAAACATCTTTTATCACATATTCTAATTCTTCGTACTCAGTGGTGATTTTGATGAGAATACAACTATATTTGAGGTTGTAGTGTAAAAAGGAATCAATCTTAAATATTCTAGCTCCTCCCAGTAAAACCTTAATATATGTATAATAATTTGATATGTTCCTCTCTTTTTATCTAATGAAGTTAATTTATTGAAGAATATTATATTTATGGAAGTGATCTCCCTTTAAAAATCTTTCTCTTAAATTTTTGGATAACTATTGAGCATTATTGATATAGATGATACTTTGTGCAATTTAATGTTACCTTGATCCACAATGACCATCATATTACACCTCTTCCAAGCATCATAAACATGGTCAACTTTTACTTGTTCTTTTATATCATTATTGATGAACTTGATTTTATTCTTGGATAGCAAAGCTCAATTTATGCCACAACTCAAAGTATGATAATTTGCACCATCAAAACAGAAGTGACAAGAATCATATATGGATTCTATCCATGATGTAAACAAAAAGAACTCAAAGGATTATGTAATGGGTCCATGTTTCTTGCGAAAAAAACAAAATGAAAAGAAGTAGGGAAGAAAAAAATAAAAATAAAAAGAACAACGTAAAAGAAATTAAGAAACAAAAAAAAGAAAAAAAAAATGCTCTAATACCGTATTGATTTTCCATAGTTCAAATGATAAAAAATAAAACAGCAAGAAGGTAACGTAAAAGAAGAGAGAAGAAACTTTATTATTGTATACATTGTGTATATTCTCTCTGTATGGAAGAAAAGAGATTTATACCTAGGTTAAAAAGAAGAAAAGGTCAAAATCAAGAAAGGACCTAAAAACAAAGTATACAGAAAAATATAGGAGAAGAAACCCAATATCGTAATTGAATTTATGGTTTATTTGATTTTGTTTTTAAATATACAATTTTGTATTTCTTAGTTAAATTCCATCTTATATATTTTCATGACTTTTTTTTTTCTTCAGATGATGAGGAAAAAGAAAAAGAAAAAAGATTCAAAAGAAGGTTGAACAATGGGAAGAGGAAAGATTAGGACCGGAGGAGACTTTTTAGTTTTTAATTATAGTGAACAATCAAACGTTCGCAGGCTTTGTAGTAAAAACATTTTATACATAATTATTGTTTTGTGATAATTTTTAATACGCAATATGTTTAAATTATCGATGAAGTTACTTCTAATGTGATCATTTTTTGACTTGTTTAAAAATATAAAGGATTATATTGAAATAAAGGGTTGTTTTGTGTTTGCAGTCGTGTCACAAAAAATGAATTTCCAGCTCAACAATAATTTGAATTTCTTAAAAAATATATAAATTTTATATAATTAAATAATTTTCCTGATTCTTATTAAATAATTTAGTTAAATTGAATTTTGAATTGAATCTGTTTAATTTCTAGATTATAAAAGGAATTACTTTTTGCATCTTATAATTTTGTTTGGACCTAAAATTTACTCTGTCAATACGGATCAACAATTAAATTATTATTATTATTATTATTAACTAAATTAATTAAAAATTTATATATACACCAATTGGTTAAATATTTCGGAGCTTGAATACTTTGCACTTCCCCGTATCCGAAGACTCCAAGTTTTTTCACAAATCCGCTCGTGTTTAAAATAAACAAGGAGTGTTGTTTAACAAATTCTACACATTTATGACATTTACTAGTATATCTATTGTGTTAAAGGAAAAATAAACTAAAATAATTATAAAAAATACAATATGAATGTCTATTTAAGTGAAATAATGCGCCGATTATTTTTATTTTAATACTAGACATTAAGCAATGAATGCTATAAATAGATAAAATTTATTAAATATGATTTCTCGTGTTAACTGTGCTGTGAACAGTATTTGTTTATTTATAGGCAGTAGTATGCCTTAAGTATTGGACCAACAAACATAACAACTCAAACATAAAACTAGTCAAACTTAGAAAAACACAAAAACATAGCAAAACAAAACAAAACAACAAAATTTCCCCTGAAACACATATTCAACGTGCTACGAAGGACGACACCTAGTCTTCCACTGGAGGTTCCAAATTTGGGTCGTGAGTAGTGTGACGGATGAGTTCATTGATATGGTTGTAGTTGAAGCAGAATGAGGCCACAGGTAAAAGAAGCAGGTTGATGATATACCACCAGAAAAAGTCAGGAACAATGAGAATCCACAGCAGTGCTTCACATCCAACTACACCAGACACGTGGAATATGAAAATAGTTGGCAGCATGTTGCTGTGAGGAAAAGCAACACGATTGGAGTTGAATGTTGGAAGGGGTTGGTGTCTGAACCTTGGTACTTTATTCCTATTGAAGTCAACTCCAAGGCCATGAGAATAGTATAAGCTTTGGGCTTCATTGTGTTCATGAAAATAAAGAATAATGCGGAGAAAGGAAGAGAGAGAAGATTGAGATGAGGTGAAATTAGAGAGAAGGAGGGATATATAGGGGAAGGGTGGGGAGACGTCCTCTGAAAATTCCCAGTTGACCGATCTAAGAACATACCACGGCCACCACACTGAAAAAATTTCATAATTTTTATCGGTCAGTTGCTTCTGCACGGTACATATTATATTGTTAACTGTAATTAACAAATTCTCAATATATCAAGCAATTTCCTTTTTATCATGCCTTTCTTTCATTTAGTGAAGTCAATATTTGATTTTAGTTTTTTTTATAAATAGGTCTCTTTTTGTATTAACTGCTGCGAATTGATATTGCTTTGTCACCATCGTCCGTTAAAGATAAAGTTCATTTATATTATAAATTGGATAATGTTACTTTGTCACTTATTACAACATTCACATCCATCTCACACTAAAATATATTATTATATTATTATTTTATTAATATAAAAAAGTGTTAAATGAATGTTTTAGGTATGAAAAGTAGTGTTAAACAATCGTTTTCAAGTAAATATGAAACGTTTGGGTGTTTTATCAAAATTTGATAGATTTGTCCTATCATTAATTTGTTATTAGACTCTTATAGAATTATTTATAAAGTTTTAAACAAAAACAACTTCTATTAAAAAGGTGTTGCCTCTGATTTTCGAGGTTGTGGTTTCTTTTATAATACTCAGGAGTTATGACACCTTCTACATATTTGGAAACCAAATATTTGTGAGAAATGTCTTGTTGGTCACTTTTGTTCTTTGTAATAAAATATTTTTATTGTCATATTTGTAAGGTTTCTAGAGGTTTTGAATAAAGCTCTTATTAAAATTTAAGATTTATTAGTGGAAATTATAATAATAAAATGCACTTTTGTATAATTTAATATAAATTATTCTTAATTACATAATTATTATAAAATAATAATAGTATAACAGACAAATTCTACTGCAAATAGATTTCGTGGGCTTTATTATTTCCATTAGAATATGTTGGCGTGCATTGAGAAGTTTTCTCAACCAAAGTTGTGGGCACATTGAGAAGTTTTCTCAACCAAAGTGTGGGCACACGTGGCTTGCAGATGGCTCTTGTGTCTCCTGTCATTGTCTCTTTTTGTCCGTGGCCGGCTGAATTTTAGGAATGAGATTTTTTTTAAATTAATAAAATAATAGAAATTATAATATTTTTAATTAAAATTCATTTTTTAAGTTTTTTTATGTAAAATTATTTATTAAATTATTATAGTTAATTTCATTTAGAATATCTTTTTCAATAAACAATAAAGTTAATCTGATTAATTTTTGTTAGATTATGTTAGTTTAAGTTTTTAAAAATTCTTTTTATAAACATACTCCAATTGTTAATTAAGAATGTGAATTAGTTTATTATTTTCTAATTCTATAACATCCTTTAAGATATTTAATTCTGAAAATAAATTTAAACTAAGATCTCACAAATTATCATGCTTTAAATAGTTTTTAAAGTTTAGGCATTTCAAAGAACATTCATCTGCATTTTCTAATTCACATTCTTTTCTTTATTTTTATAAATTTATCTATATCTCTTTTTTTGTGATTTAACAAAAAAAATTCAATTCTTTTTTTTTTAAGTTTTGAATAATCTGATTTATATCTTTTAGTTGAAATATTTATATATTTTTATATAAAATTAAAAACTATAATATATATCATTGAATATAAGTTATAAATATATAAAATCATATTAAGTTAGAGAGGATAAAACCTGATTGTCAAAATAATGAATTTGCTAATATTTTGTCTTGAAGTCTCTAGTCTCCTTCTATCTTTATCTTTTAGTCATGTTTTTTGGTAAACCTTTAACTGTAATTTATAAATTCTAAATTTGTAATGTTGTTCCTTGAATCTACAAAAAGTTATTTTGAAATTAATTAAACAATAATAAAAGTATTATTTTTGAGATTAATTCATCAATTTGATAGTACTTTTACCTAATATTGATGATGCACTCAAAGAATTCCTCAATCTACCTCTCAGACACATGCATGAATACACAATATAGAATGATAAAACAAATTTGGAACCTCTCAAACACATGCATGAATACACAATATAGAATAATAAAACAAATTTGGAACCTCTCAGACACATGTATGAATACACAATATAGAATGATAAAACAAATTTGGAATTAGATAATGACCTGATTACAATTGAAATAATAATATGGAAGAACAAAATGAAAATGAAAAAGTAAGAGAAAGGAAGAAGATAAGTGAAGAGAAGTGTAGAGATCAAATGAAAGAAGGAGATAAGTGAAAGAGTTAGAGAATGAAATGACATATAAATAAATTATGTCAATATGATGGAATAATAGAAACAGATAGAAAATTACAAAAACTAAGTATTTAGGATTCCTTGACAGTTATTTTTTTTTTAAATGTTATTAATTTATCAGAAGAAAGTTCCAAAATTATTATTTATTAAATAATATTTATAGTACCAATATAAATTTAAAGTCATTAAAGAATATTTATAATACCTATATAAATTTAAAGTCAGTTAAGATCTTTTAAATTTTTAATTAAAAGATATTTTTAAGTATAATTTTAGAATTAAATATTTTTTAATTTTAAATATATTAATATTAAATTTTTTTAGACCTTTGAAACCTGAAAACTAAAATAGCTGCTGCATCTGCTTGAACCTTTTAGATACAAAAGTGTTCTTACCCGACCTGAGAGGAGATCCTTCGCGGGGGTATTGACGGCAATCGAGTTGAAGACATCGAACCAAATGGGGTATTGACGGCAACCGAGTTGAAGACGTTAAACCGAATGGGGTCTACCTGTAGAAGACTTTGAGCGTAAGTAAGAATACAAAAAGGTGTTTTTGAGTATATGAGTAAGAGAATATGAGATATAGACCTAGGTCATAGAGAGAGGACCTTGTCATTTAAAGCGGTATCTTTACTCATAATGATTTTGTCTGTTTAAAATCACCAATTACTATTCTGTAGGGGATTGGGTCAATTAGAATTAATCATAATAAATCATAATTAAACAATATTAACTCGTAATTAATAGTGAGCTGTGTTGTAACACATTCGGTTGAATCTGACCTTATTACCAGATAGGTACGAAATGCATTCACAGTAGAGCACAAGATGTTATTGTTTTTTGTTATTGGACAGTAAAGTGGTGTGTAGAAGACAATATTAGTTAGTCATAATTTTGTGATTAAGGAAAAAAGTAATAATTCTGTTACGGTGCAATACTGTTGTTAGAGTAGATGTTTTACACCCATCATCAACTTTATAAAAGGAAAGAAAATAAAAATCCTCTCTATCTTCCAAATATGTTGCTAATAATTTGCCTCTAAAGTGGTACTAAACACCTACGAGATTTCATATAATTTACAATCATATCTCCATCTTCAATAATCCAATGAACTTTATAAGGTTTTGGATGAGAAAGTAGAGTGAGGTTCAACAAGATACATTTAAAATATGACATCTTATTTGGAAAATGTTCTCTCTTTATGATGTACTAGATTGATTAGGTATTAATCTCTAATCAAAAGGAGTTCTCCATTACAAGGATAAGCAACCTCTCCGTGAGTCTCACACTTGCTTGACTTTTCTCCTTTATCATTGAAAGAGAAAGATTGAGAACTAACTTCATCTTGACTGTTGTACAAGTTTTGGCCCCTTAAAAATCTTGTTTGTTTATTGGGACATTCATAAGACTTGTGGCCTCTACCTAAGCCCTTCAAACATTTGATATCACTAGTGTGAGTGTAGGAAGAAGACTATTCATTTTCTCTCTCTTAGTTCTTGGGAGGTTCTATTGTTGGGTTTTATGTAGAGTAAGGTTTCTCCCTTTGATAATCTTTCCTTGAATAAGTTAAAAGCTCAACTATAACTCTTATCTCTATATTAAGCCCAATTAAGAACCTAGAGATGGAGGTATTTTCTTCCTCCCTTATCCTATATAACCCCATTTGTGGTCTATATTCCTCTACACTTATGTATTTCTAATAGAGCCTATGGAACTTGTCCATAAGCTCCCTATTGTAATAAGATGGGAGATGCCTCCTTCTCACAGAACTTCTTAGATCATTCCAATACTAGATTGGAAGATATTGCAAAGGCGTGTCTCTCTCAAAGGAGGTCCACCGGTATATCACATATCCTTGTAAACTTAAGGTAGGTAAGGATACTTTCCTCTCTTCCCTAACTTGTTGATAGACAAAAAGTTGTTTTATCTTCATTTCTTAATCGAGATAAACTTTAACATTATCTTTAACTTGAAAGTGAGGGAGGTCTACCATAATTTCTTTAGGTCGAACTTACCTTCTATATCTTCTAGGACATGATTGCTAGAATTCTTTGATGCACAAATTATCCTGATCTGGATTTCCTCGACATAGATCCTTGAGTAGAATTACTCCTCCTCTTACTTAACCTTATTTTTGCCTTTTAATTTTTTCTTCCTTTTGTTTCAATATTTTAATTTCTTCCTCTAGAATAACAAGATTAGTCTCTCTTTTAATTCATTTTTCTATTTTGTAATGTGGTCTCTTGCTTTCTCCATTATGACATGAATTCTTGAGCTAAGAGTGGTAAAGTCTTAGGAGAAGAACTTGAATCACTATCACTATGTTAAGAAAGCTCTCTAAACATATTGAATAAAAAGGTTTTCTAACTCTCAACTAAGAAAATAATTAAAAACTCCAACCTAATTTTGACTCCAAGTAACAAGGCTAACCTTTGGAACTTGGCAAGTAACACACAAAATACAAAAAATCAAGCTAGTCGACTCTTAACGGTGAAAATTTCTTAGCACTTGTAAGCTTTCAAAATACTTTACCATTTACATGTATTGGTTATTACAAGAAAGTCACCATTTAGAAGATGGAAGAACACCAAGGGTTCTCCCAAAACACCTAAGGAAAACTACCAAGATACAAAGACAAAGAACTTGAAAATTGTAATAAAAAATAAATGAAAGGAAATAGAAAGCAATTTTTATGGATTCAAATTGGTTGATAAATCTTTTTCGTCATAAAAATCAATTGCTAATTCAATTTTTATCAATTTGTATAATTTTAAAAACTTTAAGTCTTCAATCTTGTTCTCGAGTATTCCAAGTCTTTGCCTCTCCTTTGAGATGGATCTTCCACTTGTAGAAATCACCCAAGGAATAGTTACTCTTTTACCTTCACAACATCTAAAAGGATATCTTGCGAGTTTGGTTATCCTCAAAGAAACACTCAACCAAAGAAAATTTTACTCAAGAGGTGAAGAATTAAGCCAAATAAAACAACATACTAGAAATGCTAAACTCAAAGGGAATTGTATATGAGATAAGACTTCAATAAATGTCAAAATTTGAAGGTCCCAATTTGTAAGAGTAATTAGTCAAACCTTGAAAATTGACAAAGAGGGAAATTCAAATTGAATTTCCCTATATATTCCCTATAAAGGTGTCACTCAAAGTGGATCAAATGTCAATTGTGCATTCATGCTTTACACATGTGAACATGTTAAAAACATGAAAGGTTTTCTCCATGACCAACCTAGGGTTCCTATTGGGTTTGGATCATGAGCCAATTTAAACCCTAGAAGACTCCTTTAACTATTTACAACCATACACTACCATCCTACACTACAAGGTCCCATTACAAACCTGAATACTCTAATATACTTGACCCAAATACAAGCTCAAATATCCTAAACTATTTGGCTCATTTACAAGCCTTGTTATTCCTATTTTATACATATTATACACTAGGGATGGTCCATGATGAAAGTAGTTTGAGCTTATTAAGGTTAGTAGAAGCCTAATCTTCTTGTATCCTTTTGATTATGGCTTTAGGTCTCCAATTTTCTTATTCTTTATTGGTGTTTGGTTGGCTAGTCTTCCATTAATAAAAAGAGAAACATTAAATCATAATGACATATATAGTGACTAATATTTTCTTCGATTCATCATAATATCAAGAGTTGATCAAGACACAAAACATGCCTTTCATTGTGGCACTGCCTAATTCCTTGATATAGGTAAATAATAAAATCTTCTCCCCATTGTTTTTTATAAAGTTCCTGAAATTTTTGTGGTCTAACCCAAGACTTAAATCGAAATTGAAATCATATGGTCTAAATCGAAATCAATTTTGAGGTTTAACTAGTTTATGGATAATCACGCCATTGTAAACTCAAAGCAATATTCCATTTTCATGACTTCTTGTTTGTCTCCATAATTTAACACTTATGTGAAGTTCTGAAACAGGTAATCCAAGGCACATATGTCTTGAGCACAATTTTTTTTTAACTAAAAATAAGTGTATTTGAAATCATAACATTAGAACTCTCACTAGTGGTCGCACATGGAACATAGTCATCAAAGTAAATAATTATTTTGGTTGAAGTGATGAGGTTGTGATTTTAGGAAGAGCTTGACATATAAAAAGATAAGAAAATAGTTTGATAAAAGTCTAATCATAGATTAACTTGAAATAGAACTTAATTTGTTTTATCCTTTTAAAAATTTAAAAAAGATAATGAAACTCAATTTTTCTTATCACTAGACACAAATTTAAACCATAATATTATATAAGTTTGAAAGCTAATATTTATTGTAAAACAAAAAGATGAGAACCTTCACGAGACAAGTATGGACAAGAGATTGACAAAAATGAAAAATTGAAAAAAAATAAAATAAATGAGAAGACTTAGAATATAAAAAAAATGTACTAAAAGAGAAAAAGAACTTAATGTTTATTCAAACATCTTTGTTGATGTCGCAACCGGGATCACAATGGGGATGGCGAACAAAATAGTTTTAAAATAAGTAGAGTCGCCACTATAGTTAATATGGAAAACTATAGAAAACCAAAATAAGAAAATGATCTGCGAAAGCCGGATTAGGGTCCGGGAGTCGGTTACGTATAGGGAAGGTGTTAGCACCCTACAACGCTCGCCCTAAGGCGGTACCTTTAATTAATTGAGATAAAACAGATGTGGTTTTCAAAAATATTTATTTTTCCTTAAAAATAAAAATAAAGATAATAAAAAAACAAATACACAAACAAAGAAAATATTTTTAAAAATTTTGGGCTTGACAAGGATTAACCTCGTTCTTACGTATTTCCATTCCCAATGGAAAATCAAGGATTACGTAGTTCTGGAAAAATTTTGTTTGTTGGAATGTTTAATATCTTTTAATTTTGAAAATTTTATATTTTTTTTTATTTTTGAAGGTTTTAATATTTTTTATTTGAAAAATAAACTTCAAATTTGGATACTGTAGACGCATGCGGTCTTTTAGTATTCCAATCAAAGTTAAATTTCGTCTATTTAATAGAATTATTTTATTTATTGGATGTGAATAACTTTAAAAAATAAATAGGGAAATGAATGAAGAGAAATAAAAGATCTAAACTTTATTAGAAAAATGGGGTGCTGATGTGTGGTTACTTGGAGTAGGGTAAATCATGGGTGAAGGCACAGATTGGCAAAGTGTTGGGAAGTGTATTCAGGGGGGTTGGTGGCTATGTGGGAGACGCTTAGAGGGATGCAATTTGGCGTGAGAAGTAGTGGAGGTACAGCAGCGTGTGACTGCGTGGAGGTGTGTCATGGTTTTGGAGGTGTAAGCCTGCATGGCTGCACGGAGGTGCAAGTGGGATGCAGGAGTTGCGCCGGAGGGGCTGTTTTGTGAGTTTGGTGTTGGCTTTATTAGGTAGCTTAGAAGAATGAAGGGAATTATGTCTAATTCAAAGCCACGGTGATGGGTGGAGAAGGTTAGCGTTTGGAGTGTGACGGGGTGTGGAGCGGAGGTGCAGGTTTGCATGGTGCATGTTGCATTATGGAGGGGTTTTTTATGGTGCAACAGGAGGTGCTTACGGTGGGTTAAGGAAGACACGGGTTGTGTTTGGTGGGATGTGGTTTAATGGAGCAATGGGCGCGGGTGCAGATTGGGGTCTTGGTAATATGGAGCCTATTGAGGGTGTTGAAAACGCATTATGCAGATGCTGTGTAGAGTTTGGCTTTGTGTGGAGTTGCTGGCGAGAATTTAAAATGGCGGTGCAGGCTGCGTCATGGGTGATAACAGTTTTGAAGGTTTGTGTTTTGAGAGGCGAGAAATGGAGGTTTAGGTGGGGGTATATTTAGCTGGTACATAGGTTATCACGTATGTGATGTTTGCATGGTCAAGGTAGGGTGTTGTGGAGAAGATGGGGTATAGGTTGCATGGAGGAGATGGTAACGTGCATGTTGGCTAGTGGTACAGGAGCGCATGGAGGTTTAGCCATGGTGCAAGAATTATTGCGTGCTGTGGAGGTGCAGGAGATGCCTACGTGGGATGTGCAGATGGGGTTGTGGAGATTGGGTTATTCATGAAAAGGGGGAGCCTAGGTTGCTGGAAGTATGTGTGAGGCAAATAGGCTTATGGAGTGCATGGAGTTCACGTGGAGGGATTTAGGAGAGTGTTTGGTATTGGAAAATGCATTTGGTCATGGGTGCTTAGGGAGATATGCGTGGAAGTGGAAAAACCATGAAAAGGTGCAGTTGGTACGGGTTTGATTGATTAGAGGCATAAGTTTTGGATGGCGCTCGTGACTGTGGTTGGCTTATATCATAGTACAAATTTGGAGGTGCTGGAAGGTTATTGAGGGGAACATATGGTGAGTTTTAATGACATGAGAGGTGCGTGGAATGGGACATTATGGAAGTAAGACGCGGGGTTTTTGATAGGGGTGTATGCGGCGCATGGGGTGCAACGCTTAGGTGGTACCATGGTGAGGTGTATGTTGAGGAAGGTTTTTGAGGTTTCGGAAGGTGTGGGTTGCTTAGGGGCATGGTATTTGGAGCTTGAAGGTGCAGGCAGTGTGTGTGGAGGTTTTGGAACGGTTTGTTGGGAAGTGGAGCGTTAGAGGTACTATGGTTGGGCTTAGTGGAAGGTGCAGCAATTTAAGTGATGCAGTATGGAGGTGTGGGCTATATTGATGGGTGACAGTGGCATGTTGTCGTCGGTGTAATGGAGGTGTTTAGGTTGCCATGGTGGCAGCGGTATGGATGCAATTTGAAGGAAGAATATAGGGAAAGTGCAACGTGTGTATGGCTATATGGAGGTGTAATGATGGTTCTGTTTGGATTTGTGGCTTAGGGTAGTTTTAGGGGTGCAACGAAACTTAGAATCTTTGCTGGAGGTGCAGGTGGATTGGCACATGGGCATAGATTGGAGGTATGGGTGCAATTGCATCGTGGAGGTGCGACGCGTTATGGAGGCGTTGAGAATGTAGGGGTGTAGGGCTGCATGGCAGCGTTCGTGGTGCGGAATATTTCAGGGGGCTGCGTTGTGAAGTGTGTGGCTATTCGGTGCAGGGGTTATCTTTGGGAAAGGTTTATTGGAGGGTGGATATTGGCTGCTCATGAGGAGCGCGTGGAGGCGAGGTTGGCACAGTAGGTTTTAGGCGCAAGTGCAGATTGGGTTGCTGTTCAGTGTGAAATTACCAGCGAACGTGGCATATTTCACAAACCTGATTTGACACATTATTTGCATATAATAGTGACCCCAAACATTGCCCATTCCAATTCAAATATAAACACAGTTTAACAACAA
>Ga0209489_103441_pt1 | contig 30864 bp, 28 predicted proteins | sample SiratrowhiteBW_FD_187527 | JGI IMG/M metagenome (GOLD analysis project Ga0209489, IMG submission 187527) | Root nodule microbial communities of legume samples collected from California, USA - Siratro white BW (SPAdes) (version 2) | ecosystem: Host-associated > Plants > Roots > Nodule | place...
TGTTTCTTCTCTCTATTATCTCTGAGGGTTATCTTCTCTGTTCTGTTATGTTCAAATTTGTTCGTCTTCTTCCAATAATACATACATAGATTTTATAATCTTTCTCCAGTTATCAGTGGTTAATTCATTATCATTTAATTTTTTATCTTCCCTCGTTACATTGGTGCTTTCATCTCGTCTCATTTCCACTCATGGCAGAAAACACTAGATTGAAGGACCTCTCCACAGATATCAAGTGAATGTTAAAGTTGATGGAATCTCGTCATACGGAGTATTTTAGTCGTTTTAAGAGCATTGAAACTGCACTCACATCTTTGCATGTAGCAGAGACATCAAAATTGTCAACATCAGAAGTAGTTTAGCCGTTTCAGGTTCGTAATGTCAAACTTGATTTTCCCCGTTTCAATGGTTCAAATGTGCTGGAATGGATCTTTAGAGCAGAGCAATTTTTCACATTTTACAATACTCCGAAGGAGCAACGTCTTACCATTGCTGCAGTTCATATGGAAGCAGAGGTGATTCCTTGGTTCCAAATGATAACTATGACCAATCCATTTCAATCTTGGATCGGTTTCTCTCGAGCCTTGGAATTGGAATTTGGACCATCTCCTTATGAGTGCCTTCGCTCTACTCTTTTTAAGCTGATGCAATCAGGATCGGTTTAGGATTATTACAGAGAATTTACAGCTTTGGCCAATCGTGTTCAAGGCATTACTGCAGATGTTTTACTTGATTGTTTTCTTAGCGGCCTCAAGATTGACATTCGAAGGGATCTTATTGCTCAAAATCCACCCTCCTTGTTACATGTTGCTTCATTGGCCAAGCTTTTTGAAGAGAAATATTTGCCTAAACAAAAAACTACCTTAACCCACCCTTACCCAAAATACCAATCATCATCCCTAGCAGAAACCACTAAATCCACGAGTCTATCACCTTTGTTACCTAATCCAAACACCACACATCAGCCTAACCAACAATTAGTTAAGTCTTCCAATATTAAAAAAATATCTGCAGTAGAAATGCAATTGAGAAGAGAGAAGGGATTGTGTTTCACTTGTGATGCAAAATTTTCACCTAGCCATCGATGCCCCAACAAACAATACTTATTGTTACAACTAGAGGAAGAGGAGGACTTCAAACTGGAACTTTACCCACCGGATGAGAACAATATCCATCAGATTCAATCATCAGAACAAGAACATCACCTTTCTTTTAATGCTCTTAAGGGGGCCGTTGGTATTGGAACTATGCGATTTTAAGGTATTATTAATGGGGTGAAGGTTCAAGTACTACTTGACAATGGTAGTTCAGACAACTTCTTGCAACCGCGCATTGCTCATTGCTTGAAATTAGCCATTGAACCAACTTCTAAATTTCAAGTCTTAGTAGGTAATGGAAACTCTTTGATTGTGGAAGGTATGGTGAGGGACGTTGAAGTACAAATCCAAAGGCACTCTCTAAAACTACCAGTCTACTTACTGCCAGTCTCAGGTGCAGATGTAGTTTTAGGGGCAGCTTGGTTGGCTACGTTGGACTCCCATATTGCTGACTACAGTGATTTGGCATTGAAGTTTTTAGTAGACGGGAACTTTGTTACCCTTCATGGTGATAAACCAAAACTTTCGGCTCCAGCTCAATATAATCATCTTCGTAGGATGCAGAGGACTCACGCCATCTCTAAATTATTTACATTGCAATTTCAGCAACCAAATTGTGATGCTGATCACTGGTTGAAACTACCCGAGAACATGGAACCTGAATTAGCATTACTTCTGCATACTTATCATGATGTGTTCGCAGTTCCTATGGGTCTTCCTAGTAGCAGATCCAATGATCACTGTATTCCTTTAATTAAAAGAGCGGATCCTGTTAAGGTTAGACCTTATAGGTACTCTCACAGTCAAAAAGAAGAAATTGAGAAGATAGTCAGTGATATGTTACAAGAAGGAATTATAGTGCCTAGTACTAGTCCGTTTTCTTCACCAATTGTCTTGGTTAAGAAGAAATATGGTACTTGGAGATTCTGTACCGATTATCGGGCCTTAAATGCCATAACTGTCAAGGATAGTTTTCCCATTCATATTGTTGATGAGTTAATTGATGAGCTATTTGGGGCTCAATATTTTTCCAATCTTGATCTCAGGTCTAGCTATCATTAGATCTTATTAAAGAAAGAAGATCGATATAAAACAGCATTCATAACACATCATGGACACTACGAATGGCTTGTGATGCCTTTTGTGTTGATGAATGCCCCAGCTACATTTCAATGTTTGATGAATGAAGTCTTTCAAGATATGTTGAGGAAATCAATTTTGGTTTATTTTTATGACATATTGGTGTATAGTCCAACTTGGTCTTCTCATTTACAACATTTAAAAGTTGTCTTGCAATTATTAAGGAAACATAAATTGTTTGCCAAGTTATTATCTAAGTGTTCATTTGGACTTACTCAAGTCGAATACTTAGGTCACACGGTTTCAGGTCAAGGAGTAGCTGTGGATGCTTTCAAGGTACAAGCTGTGTTAGCTTGGTCTCTTCCTACTAACCTCAAGCAGTTATGGGGATTTCTGGGCCTTACAGGTTATTATAGGAAGTTTATCAAGGGTTATGCATCTATTGTAGCCCCTTTGACAAATTTGCTCATGAAAGACAATTTTAATTGGGATGTTGATGCTACTGTAGCTTTTGAAACACTAAATCTGCCTTAACTCAGGCTCCAGTTCTTGCTATTCCAGATTTTTCTAAGGCTTTTGTACTAGAAACAGATGCATCAGGGATTGGTATAGTCGCAATGCTGAGTCAAAACAATCATCCAGTTGCTTTCTTTTCAAAGAAATTAACTCCTTCACTGCAGAAACAATCAACTTATAAACGAGGGAAACTATATGCAATCACTGAAGCTATAGCGAAATTTACACATTACCTCTTGGGCCATAAGTTCTTAATTCGGACAGACCAAAGGAGTGTAAGGAGCCTTAAACAACAATCCCTACAAACTCCAGAACAATAGTCTTGGTTACATAAGTTGCTAGGCTATGACTTTACTATAGAGTACAAACCAGGAAAGGATAATTTGGCAGCAGACATCTTGTCTCGATCATTTTTTATGGCGTGGTCTCAACCAAACATGGAAATTCTGCCAGTATTGCGTGTTGCAATTACAGAGGATACTGAGCTAAACAACATCCGTGAATTATGTCGCAAGGGTACCCCTCCTCATCTTAATTATTCCACACATGATGAATTATTATACTAGAATGGTAGATTGGTTATTCCTAAGAAGCATGACTTGGTTCAACAAATATTACATGAATTTCACTCTTCTCCACTTGGAGGACAATCGGGTATTGCAAGAACCGTGTCTCGGATTGCTGCCCAATTTCAATGGCAGGGTATGCATAAAGACATATCTAATTTTGTTAAGCAATGCCTCATTTGTCAACAAGCTAAGTCTTCCAATTCACTACCTTCAGGGTTGCTACATCCTCTACCAATTCCAGAATAAATATGGGAGGATATTGCAATGGATTTCATCACAGGACTACCTAATGCTAGTGGTTTTACACTGATCATGGTAGTGGTAGATCGACTTTTCAAGTATGTTCATTTTTCTCCTTTAAAAGCAGATTATACAAGTGTACAAGTGGTTGAATTATTCATGAAGACAGTGGTCAAATTGCATGGATTTCCCAAATCTATTGTATCTGATAGAGACAAGGTTTTTATGAGTCGATTTTGGAAACAACTCTTCAAGTTGAGTGGTACTTCATTGGCTATGAGTACTGCATACCATCCCCAGTCTGATGGCCAATCAGAAGTTGTTAACCGTTGTTTGGAGATGTATTTATGTTGCTTTGCTTACGACAATCCAAAAATGTGGTTGAAGCTGTTACCTTGGCCTGAATTTTGGTATAATACTTCGTACCACCTTAGTACGATTATGACGCCATTTAAGGCAATTTATGGTAGGGATCCTCCTAGAATTGACAAGTATGTTAAAGATTCAAATGATCCTCCAACATTACAAAAATTGATGCAGCAGCGTGATACTGTTTTACATAAATTAAAAGACAACTTGCATAAGGCTCAGCAGTATATGAAGAAGCAAGCGGATAAGAGGAGACAACATGTGCAATTCAATGTTGGAGATATGGTGTTAGTTAAACTCCAACCTTATAGACAAAATTCAGTTGCATTGAGAAAAAATCAGAAACTGGGCATGAAATACTTTGGTCCTTTCCCTATTATTCAATGTGTGGGTTCAGTTGCTTACAAGCTATTGTTGCCCTCAAATGCTCGAATTCATTATGTTTTTCACGTGTCACAGTTGAAATTATGCCAACGTGTTCATCAACAATCATATATCCCACTTCCTTTGATTACAAATGACATTGGTCCTATATTACAGCCAGGAGATATTTTGCAATTAGAGTTATTCTCAAGGGAGACAAACATTTCCTCAAGTCTTGGTACATTGGGAAGGCATTGATGCAGAACATGCTACTTGGGAGGAATTTACCTATATGCAACAAGCTTATCCTGACTTCAACCTTGAGGACAAGGTTGATTTTGATGGGGAAGGCAATGTCACAAGTGGAAATAGCACAAACACAAGGACAATTAAGGAAATGGGCAGGGAGAAGAATAATAAAGAGGTGTCAAGTGATGCAATGATTGTGGGTATCAGAAAAAGTTCAAGAATGCGGAAGGCCAATTCACTCATGAAGGATTATGTGTAATTATGAGTGAGGAATACTATTAAATATATAGTAATTGAGAGGAGAGGAAAAAGGGGCTTTTGTTAAATTCTGTTTCTTCTCTCTATTATCTCTAAGGGTTATCTTCTCTGTTCTGTTATGTTCAAATCTGTTCGTCTTCTTCCAATAATATATACATATATTTTATAATCTTTCTCCAGTTATCAGTGGTTAATTCATTATCATTTAATTTTTGATCTTCTCTGGTTAATCGCATGCACATGTACGTATGCTTTTTAGGAAATGAAGAACGTGTCCTAAAGAAGATGGAAGGACCTAAAGAAGCACCATCTACTGAAGAATGGAATGCGTTTTTGTGAAGCTAGTATTGATTTGGTTTCACTTTCTTAATATATTTATACATTTCAAGTTTTAAGGGACACTTCAATCTTATCCATGTCTACCCGTTCTCATGCACGAGTTGTGGTTTTCTAACTGCTGCAGTGCACTGTGTTGTATTATGCCAACTTATATTATATAATGAATAAATATTCTAAATTTATCACTTTGAACTTCCCAGTATTTATTATATATTTCCTATGAGAAATGCTAATGGATGCGAAATATACGTCGTGAAAACTGATGTACAAAGGATTTATAGAGCTCAAACGAGAACGTGGAAGAAAATACGTGCCTCGTTTCCTTAATATTATTCACATATTAGTAATAAGGCTGAACATAATAAGTTAAAACTGTATTATATATCGGTGATGATGGTTTGACCCCATCAATTTTCGCTCACATTCGAATTACAGCTTCATATATTATAACACTGTTTAATTTATTTTTAGCTGTTAAAAAATATTTATATTTATTATTATTATTATTATTTTGATATAATATTTTATTATAAAGTAATTGTCCAATCAATGTTGGTAAAAAAGTGGGTGTAAAACCATCGTTACCCTTATGTATCTCTTGCTTAATTACAGTTTGTTTACCGGAAAAGTTCCCCAAATGGTGTAATTTTAAACAAACATTCTCGGTAAAAACAATTTTAATTCTCAAAGTGAAATCATACACTTTTAAGATGATTTTGATTTCGTTAAACTGAAATTGTGGAAGAGAAAAATGATTTTGGTATAAATATAACATCGTAAGAATATTGAACGAGTTAAGTATATACAGGGCACGGCTTTAGTGTTTCATTCTTCCATGAAATCTTATTGGTCGTGCTTCTCATGTAGCAGTGTTTCGGTGTGTCAAAGTGAGTGGAATGGATGAACTCGACGAGCATGCATGAGTGGTTTATAAAATAATTAAGTGATAGTTATAAAATTTATAATTTGTAAGTGATTTTTTTTAGGATCACGTCATTCATCATTAATAATTGTTAAAGTAAAAGACCTTTCAATTTATTATATATATTGACTAGAGATATCAACTAAGATTAGAAGTATTAGTTGTATAAAAAAATACATTCCTATCACTATATATAATAAGGATTTATTGTTAAATAAAATGGTAGATATGAAGAATAAACTAATTTCACAATGAAGAGTATTTCTGATTTGAATATTGAAAGAAGACTCAAAAAGTCCTTTTAATTTGAGGCTCTTCTTTGTCTGATTTCCTTCATCAGATACATTGAATTTTCTACTTTCAAAGTTGTTTTATTGTCTAATTTTTTAAACTCAACAAGTTTTGATGAAATCATGTTTAAAGAGCTTCTAACTCTTTTTCCCTTAAGTTGTAATAAATCCATTGAATGAAAAATCATATAAACAACATTTGATCATATTATTTCTCCTAATAGGAGTTTTTTTTTCATTTTGAAACATTTCCATAAATATTTTGTTTCATCTTCTTATTTGATAGCTTGATTATTCATCTTAATTTTCTATAAAATAAATAAATATAAAAACTAATTTATAAATATTAAAAAATAAAATATAAAATAGGTGACTAATTAAAAATTAATTATAATATAATATATATTTAAATAAACATTTAAAAACATAAATTAAATAAAAAATATTATTCAAATTTTAAATATAAATAAAACATAATAATTTTTAAAAAATTGGTATTATATAATAAAATTTTATAAATATAATTATTAATATAAATTATTATTAATAATAAATTTACAACGTATATAAATAAAATAATAAACTACTACTTTGGTAAAGTAATATTATAAATAAAACAATAAAATACATAAAAAAGAAAACTTTTTAAAAAACGTGTGTTATAATTTTTATTTTTTTAACAACAAAGAATGAATAAAATAAAAGGAATATTTAAGGGGTGTTCCAACCCTTGTACAACACACACTATCCACGAATAAGTGTCACAACTACTAAAACATAAATCTATACAGAAAGACCCTCTACTAAACAGATCAAAAACCAGGATACTAGGGGCACCTGAAACAGATTAGAACCTGTATCCAGGAAGATGAATACACACAAAATACAAACAAAATACAAACAGATACATAACCACGTACATAGTAGGGAGGGGGTCATCAAACCATACCTCAAGAGTTGCTATGCCAAAGATTGGAGGCACTACACCAGAGAGAAATTCCAATCCGAATAAGAAAATGTGGTTCTCTTCATCTTGTACTTAACCCATAACCAACCCTTAAGTTGAGTTAGACTAAAGATTTCATCAGCATCCACAACCCCACCCTTGAATACCACCTTATTTCTGTGACTCCATACTTCCGATACAATGGCTACCCATAACCCTTTCAGGCTTTATTAATGCGATGCTTTTGGCCCAATAAGCAAAAACTCTGAAAATTGACAATAGTGGCCTGATGTCTAACACCCACCTTCCCAATCCACCTGTCGTACTAGTCCCACACTTGTTGTACCACAATACAAGTATTAAACAAGTGGTCAGTGGATTCAACACCATCCTGGCACAAAGGACAAAGCGGATTTGCCAACTGAACTCTCCTTCGAGCTAAGTTAAGTCTAGTTGGCAATCTGTCCAATAATATCCTCCACGCACCCACAATCGCTGAAGGGGCAACACTTAAACTCCATAACAACTTAAATGACTCTGAAGACTGCAGAGAGTTCTCACCATTCAAGATGCTATAACCAGACCTGACTATATACTCCTAGATATCCTCACCCACCCATACCAGCCTATCTTCTCTCCTGACATCCCACATAACATTTGAGATCAAGGTCAGCATTTGTTCTACAAGGTGTTTTTCCCATTCGAACCTCTCTCTTTGCCAACAAAGGTTCCAATTTGTGCAACGACTGCCACCATCCCACACAACAACATCACCTACCAAACTTTCTTTATTTTGAGAAATAGAGTACAACCTTGGAAGCTTATCTTTCAACGCTTTGTCGGCCACCCACCAATCACTCCAAAATAACACATCGACCATCTCCGATACACCGTTAGAGTCTACTATCAAACCAATTCCCTTGTATAACAGTACCACAAACCCTGATCAAATCCTTCCACCACTCAGAGTCCTTACTAGAACCTGAAGAAACACCCATATCCCACGTGTATTATAAATAAAATAATAAAAAAAGAAAACTTTTCAAAATTAAATAAACTTACCATTCTTTAACTTTTACACTCCCTCTTCCTCCTTCTAGAAATAGTAGAGAGTCTTCAGAGCGTCTTCCAAGGAGCGTCTTCTAGAGAGAGCGTCTTCTAGACAGTAGTGAGAGAACGTTGATCGTCTTCCAACATGGCGGTTTCACCGCAACTATTTTCACTATAAGTCCTTCCACACCATTCACTGTGAGATGACTCTTTTTCTTGCAAATACAAGCTCAATATGTTTTTCTTCTTTTCTTTATGATTTTTTTTTCTCAAATCGATTATTTATAAGAATTTTTAGAATATTATTTGAGTCATTTAAAGAATAAAAATATTTGATATGGATATGATTTTGTAATTTTAATATATTTGTTTTGAATTTTATGAACATTTTATTACAATTTGCGTTAGATTTTTACAATTTTGGTGAAAGTTACGTATCTAATAGGGGTTGGTCATATCTTATCCGCATGTCTAAGATGGTAAACCGTGTCCAGGGAAAGAATGAGTATAGTCGTTCACGCCTATCCATATCAAAGATATATAGGAAGTGGGAAAGCGGATCATTTCTCCATGTCCGACTTCATAGACCACTACTACTGCAACGTGGTGCTGAACTCGAAGCTGCTTTTCTTTTCCCTCATTTATCCATTGATTTGTTGTTTCAAATTTGGTTAAGCATAGAATTTTAAAAGCATAAATTCTTTTTAACTCTTTCACACGCTCTTTTCTTTCTCTCCCATGCATTGGCCATTCACGGCGTTGTGCAAACCAAACCCAAAAGTAAATAAGTCGGATATGCAATTCACTCTATTGTTTCTCCCAACTCATCCGTATATTTATATATGTATATAGGAAATATACTGAAATGTTGCATGTTAATCACGAATTAAGTGTAATTAAGTTTATAATAAACTTTTTCACAACCCTCATGATTTCATATTTATACCGAATTCGTTAATTTATTTTATGATTTCAATTTTTCTTCGTGTTTCTTCATTAAAATTTACTTGAAACTGAAAGAAAATTCACCCATTTAAGTGTTAACGGATTTTCAGCAAGTGTATTGAGTCCACAAGTAATATAGTACTACGAAAGAGTATCGTATCCACAGGGAACGGGAATTGTAAATTGAATTTTACTAAATTGTAGTATGAACAAATGACAATTAGTTAATGATTGGACAAATGGATAAAAACTCAACAAATAATAAAAGTAAACTTCAATAATGATCAAAAGCCTTGGGATTGAATTATAATACTCTCCTTCTCATACACTCTTAACCTAATTCAATATCATTACTTTCAATTACCAATCTGTGCAAATAAAAGCCTTTTCAACCTGATTCCTCTAGCATTGAATTTCATAAATCAAATTACCTAGCTTTTATCCCTAGTTACTAGAATAATTTAATCACCATTAAGATTAGTTGTTATAAATAGTCACCGCATTATAATCCATCCCTGAACTTATACATGCAGTGCATTTACGTTTAGTACTGATTTCAAAAAGTGTTTTCCAGTCACAATACGAAATCTAAAATAAATCAAAGTAGGAATCAAACGTAAAACAGAGGTATTGAATTAAATGAAATCAAACTAAAATTATGAGTGTATTTGAAGTAGAGAATTTACATTCAATCCCAAGAGTAAGAGAATTAGCTACACATGGTAGCCATGAAATTACAAAAGAAAAAGAAAAGAATGAGCTCTGTGACGGCGGCGGCCTCCAGCGAGTTCTATGAGAGGCGATGAATGAGAGAGCAAGCGATCGTCTTCACGTTTCACCCTTCTCACTTTTTATAGCTTTCGCCTCCTCAATTAGGTCATCGTGCAATAGTTATTTCGTAAGTCACGCCATCAATAACGTTGACATCCTCAATTTAGGTTTTCACACATACTGGTTTTTAAGTGAGTTTTAGCCCAAGCTACTCGTTTAGCTTAAGCGAAAAGTCACTTATGCTCTTTTTTCATGCTCCTTTCTCAAATTCGGCACCGCTGTTCTGTTCCTCTCCTTGGATTTAACCTAATTCTCAACAAATTTTCTCTCTCCACAATAAAACGTATTAAATTGAAAAATAAATAATAAAATTAAATAACATCAAATCTAAATTGAATTAGTAACAAAATCAACTTAAGTAATAACAAAATCAGCCATAAAATCTTCACAAACTAACTGAAAATCAACGCTTATCAAAAGTCTCTCCACTTAGCTTCTTGCTTGTCCTCAAGCAAGACAATCACAATGAAAATTTCAACTCTTCTAATTCACGTGCACTTCCTTTATTCCAACCACGTCCTCTTAAAAATTGAGCAATCGCCTACAGCTTCAAAAATTTAAAATTTAACAATCCAATGTTCAGACAACAAAGACAATTCATGACAAGATATTCTCTACTCAAACAATTCTCCCCACTGTTTCACTCAAAAAGTAACAAATTATTCTCAATCAAAAGCTGTTATTCATTTATCAAAACAAATCATCCCTGTAATTAATAAGCCAGAAGGTCTTTCCAAGGTTATAATGTGGCCTGGCTACAAAGAATTTTTTGTTTTTCTTGAATTACAAAATGCACGAGTAGGTTCGCAAATTATGAATACAACTCAATTTGTTCTTGAAATTCTAATTTAACCATGACGTCCTTGACTTAAACCAGCTGCTGTACTATTCCACATTCTCGTCCCAAGCATTAAACATAGCTTATGCACATTTACTGTGTACCCCTTTTCAACTACTATTTTTCTTTTATTTTCCATAGGTACCAATTTCAAAACTGGAACCACACACAAATATTTTTTTTTTCATGGGGTACAAGCAGCCTATCTTAACTTGCACAGTTCTATTTGAAATTCACACCCTTCTTTTCAGTTCCTCTTCAAGTTGTATCATAATTTCCTAGCTACTCATACCCAAGGTGGATTTTATAGAATCATGGCTCACGGTTTCAAAAGAATGCAGGCTCAAATTGAATCATAATTGAATTCCTCTCATCTCACTAGGTAGCTTTTTGGCTCTAGCTTTGGGTTGCACTCGATCAAACAACTTGCCTTCATCATTCTTATCATCACAAAATCAATTCTATTCCAACAAATTAAAGCAACAATCAATGTCAAATAAATATGCACTTTCAATATGCTCTCAATGAATCATTCCCTCACATGCTGTTTCACTCATATCCTGTCACTCATTGTCAATGTTAATCCTCTCTCTCATGCTATCTTCCTAATTTCCTATCACTGTCAGCTCAAGCTCAAAATTAAGACTACGCTACTTATATGCACCCAGAGTTTACAATCAACAATCCTAACCATTCATATTAATTTCCAATACTACAGGCACATTCATCAAAACACATCAAGTACTACCAGCTAATCAGTCATGCCTAATGTCTATTACAGTCATCCAAATTATGCAAAATACAGTCATCCAACAAATATACATTCGTCCAAAATAAAAGCTATACTACCATTTTTGTCTCTGATTCATTTCCTCCAGGTCATCAACTCCAAACAGCACAACTACTATCTCCAGCAACCCTTCATCACAAGTATATCATCTGTCATCCTTTGTCAACTTCAACAAACAACCTTCTCAGACCCAGACATCAATTTTCAGAATTCTCCACTTGGAGTATCGTATTCCTCCTCTGCTTCATTCCCACTTCCTTCCAACCTTTCAGTCTCCTCGTCAGATTCTTCTTCATCATCAGATTTGTTTCCCCCATCATCTTCCTTCTCTGTTTCTTCCTTCTCTGTCTCCTCTTCCTTATCTGAATTCTCCTTTTCTGATTCTTCCTCCTTCTCTGAACTCGAGTATGATGAAATCACGTATTGAGTTACTGTTGGCTTTGATCCAGTCCCACTTTGATTCATTTTAGCTCTCCTTGGCCTTAAAGTCCTTCGTGACGGCCCTGGTTGATCCTTCTTCCTAGCCACAACTCCATTAGTGGTCTTAGTAGTTTTTTCCACAACTTCAACAGCAGTTTCCCATAACTTCCACAACAGCTTCAGCCCTAGTTTCAGCATCAGTCTCTTCAGCATTAGCAACCTCTTCAGCAGTTACTTTAGCTACTCCTTCTTCTTTCGGTTTCCTCATATTCCATGTAGTTCTCTGAGCCTCTACATTATCATTTTCTTCCCCCACTAAACTTGGCCGATCCCCTGGCCAATTCATATACGATGACAACTCTTCTGGAGTCATAAATGGGTCTGGGTTAGCCCGATCACGCATAGCATTGTAAAGGTGCATCAAAAACCTGCATAATGAACTTTGTTGTTGGTCTAAATGCAACACATGTCTCATTATCCTCTTCTCAACTTCCTTCAGAGTGGGTTCGGATGGTGAAAACGGTGGACTAGGAGCTCTGTTCCGCTGCTCAGGATTCTCTTCTACGTTTATGCAATGGTGCTCAATGAACTTCTAGTTAATTGGATTTTTGATTTTGTGGTTCGGCTCAACCAGTATTCCTTTCTGAGCACATAATCCTGTGATTAGCTCAGGAAACCCCAGAGTCCCCAACCTCTCTGCTCCACGAATCCTTTCCCACTCAACAACCCTTTGAATTTCATCAGAAATGATACGAGCTACATTGATTGTATAGTCATCTTGAATCATCGAAAACAGCAAGTTGCTCCTGGCAACATTAATATCTGATACATGCCCAATAGGGATGACATTGGCTAACATAAAAGTTAGCCAAACTTGAGAAAGAGTTCTCATGTCCCTCCTGTGTATGCGAGTCTGCTTTCCTGATGCTACTATCTGGTATCCCTTGCCTGGAAGGCATAGTGCAACAATTACCTTTCTATTACTGAACCATTTCCTTCTTGCACACAACCTATGGTAATTGCATTTCTCCTCTTGTTTGGGAAAAGGATTCCCCAAAAAGTCATCTATAGCTAGTAGATTGTACGAAATCCACTTGCCACAGACCATCGTCTTCCTACGGTCCCGCTCTTGTCTCTCTACCCAGGCATTGGCATAAATTTCTCTCACGATTTCCTTATCAAACTTCCGCATTGGTTCTGCCAGCTTCTTCCTGTTCCTTCTCAAGATCCCCATCAAGAACGGATCACATTCTCCTGGCTTTAGGTCTACTCTTCTCTCTGGAAGAAAACTCCAATGCCTAAGTTCCTCATACCTCCTTATCTTATTGTCATTGAGGAACCTCCTAGGCATCCTTTGCTTCTTCTGGGTTTAAGACTATTCCTCTTCCGACGTGTATGAAGGTATGGCTTCATCATAGAATGGTTCGCCAACCTTTCTCTTCAGCGACCGTGGTGGACCCTTCGGTGCAATGTGTTTCACTCTTGGCATTGCTTCCTGAAACGAATGGTTCATGCCCTAGAAATGCCCTTAAATCCCAAAAATCTCTTCGACACAAACCCTAGACACTTTGAACCCATTAATATTTCCCGATTCACTCCCACAACCTACAATTTCTTACTCTAAAGACGATTGTGAGGATGATTGAATGAGAAAATTTTCAAAACAAGATTAAAAACGAAAATCTTACCTGAAGTCAAAGGGTTTGAGGGCAGAGAAGGAAAAGAAATGAAAAGCCAGACAAGACTGAATGGAGGCGTTCTGAAAAGTCACTAGGTGAAGTGACCTTGTATCACAAGGTACTGCACTGTTATGTTGCACTAATCTGCGCTAAGTGACTTTTAGCTCAAGTGCCAGGCCTAGCTCAGACTATAGGCCCAGTCAAAAGTTAACAGACAATATTTATATTATTATTATAATTTTTTTTACTTTTTTTTCACACAGTAAACTACCTAAATTCCTAACCCTAATCTTCATGAATTTAAAAACCTAACAACCCAAAAATCCACAAATTAAATGCTGGATTGCCTTCCAGCAAGTGCTCGTTTAACGTCATATAGCTTGATGCCTGAATTTCAGTCTTCCAACTTGATCACAGAGATGAGTTTCTCAAATTCACCTCCTTTAGACCATTTACCATCCAACTTCTCTGAGTTTTTGCATCTTTAATTTCAACTGCACCATAAGGTTTGACCTGTTTAACCACAAAAGGTTCTGACCATGTTGACTTAAGCTTGCCTGGAAACAACTTCAATCTGGAATTGAATAAAAGGACTCGCTGTCCAGACTCAAAGCTCCTCTTCAGCAGCTTCTTATCATGATAATTCTTGATGCTCTCCTTATACAGCCTTGAAGATTGATATGCATTCAACCTCATTTATTCAAGTCAAGTAACTGGAGTTTTCTTTGTTCAGTAGAAGCTTTAGAATCAAAATTCAACCACTTCAATGCCCAAAAAGCTCTATGCTCCATTTCCACAGGGAGATGACAGGCTTTCCCATATATCAACTGAAATGGAGACAAGGCAGTTGGGGTTTTGAAGGTTGTTCTATAAGCCCACAATGTTTCATCTAACTTGTTAGCCCAGTCTTTGCGTGAGGATGACACTGTTTTCTCCAGAATTCTCTTTACCTCCCTATTAGAAACCTCTGCTTGCCCATTCGTTTGGGGATGATAGGATGTAGCTATCCTGTGTTTTACTCAAAAATATGCAAAAGCTTTCCTCAATTCTGCATTACAGAAATGAGATCCTCCATCACTGATCACCACTCTTAGTGTCCTAAATATGCAGAATATGTGTTTCTTCATAAATTTGATCACTGTTCTTACATATGCCTTCTGAGTTGGAATTGCTTCCACCTAACGTGAAACATACTCCACTGTCAACAGGATGTATTCATTCAAAAATGAACTAGGCAAGGGACCTATGAAATCAATTCCCCAACAGTCAAACACTTCAATTTCTTGGACATTCCTCAGTGGCATCTCATGTCTTCTTGAGATATTTCCTGTCTTTTGCCAGCTGTCACAATGCTGTACATGCACATTAGCATCTTTGAACAGGGTTGGTCAGAAAAATCCTAATTACAGTACCTTAGCAGTTGTTCTCCCCCCATTAAACTGTCTTCCATAAGGAGAATTATGACAATGCCAAAGTATATTCTGAGCCTCCTTACTAGTAACACACCTTCTCAACAGATTGTTAGCACCCATTTTGAACAGATAAGGATCGTCCCAAACATATTGGTTCGAATCCTTCAATAATTTCCCCCTCTGCTACCAGTTCATGGTCTCTAGTATAATTCCAGCAACTTTGAAATTGGCCATATCAGCAAACTATGGCCTGTCCTGTACCACAAGCAACTTCTCATTAGGGAATTCATCTATAACTTCAGATTCTGTTGCAGTAACCTCTTCATTATCCAACTTGGACAAATGAGCTGCCATAGGATTCTCGCTTCCCTTCTTATCCTTAATTTCCAAGTCAAATTCTTGGAGTAACAGCATCCAGGGAATTAGTCTGGGCTTCGAATCTGGCTTCGTCAGCAGGTATCTGATAGCAGTATGATCAGCATAAACTGTGATTTTTGAGCCTATAAGATAAGCTCTAAACTTCTCCAAAGCATATAAAATTGCCAACAATTCCTTCTCAGTAGTAGTATAATTACTCTGAGTATCATTGAGCACCTTGCTAGCATAGTGAATGACATAAAACAACTTTTCCTTTCTCTGTCCCAACACAGCCCCTACTGCATAGTCACTTGCGTCACACATCAACTCAAAACCAATGCTCCAATCTGGTACAGTTATGATTGGTGCAGTAGTCAATTTCTTCTTTAGGCATTCAAACGTTTTTTCACACTCCTTATCAAACTCAAAAGTTGTATCCTTATTCAACAAACTACATAAGGGTTCGGCAATCTTTGAAAACTCTTTGATAAATCGCCTATAAAACCCTGCATGGCCAAGAAAACTTCTTATTCCTTTCACATTAGTAGGTGGAGGCAACTTCTCAATGATCTCAACCTTGGCCCTGTCCACCTCTATACCACGTTCAGAAATTTTGTGCCCTAACACAATGCCTTCAGTGACCATAAAATGACACTTCTCCAAATTCAATACAAGGTTAGTCTCCACACATCTCCTCAACACTACCTCCAAGTTCTATAGACATGAATCAAAGGTTGATCCAAAAATCGAGAAATCATCCATGAAGACCTCTATACAATTCTCCACCAAATCCACAAAAATGGCTAGCATACACCTCTGAAAAGTGGGTGGTGCATTACACAATCCAAATGACATTTTTCTGTATGCAAAAACACTAAATGGACATGTGAAAGCTGTCTTTTCTTGATCTTGTGGATCCACTATTATTTGATTATAGCCTGAATAGTCATCCAGAAAGCAATAGTATGCCTTTCCTGCTAACCTTTCCAACATCTGATCCATGAATGGCAAAGGAAAATGATCTTTCCCTGTAGCCTGGTTCAACTTCCTGTAGTCTATGCATATACGCCAGCCAGTAACTGTTCTCGTAGGAATCAATTCATTCTTCTCATTATGAATGATAGTTACTCCACTCTTCTTTGGAACCATCTGAACTGAACTCACCCAAGCACTGTCTGAAATTGGGTATATCATTCTAGCTTCCAACTGCTTTTGCACCTCCTTCTTCACTACTTCTTTCATAGCTGGATTCAATCTCCTCTGTGGTTGTCCAACTGGTTTGAAATCAACTTCCATATGAATTCGATGCATACAATATGCTGGGCTAATTCCCTTTAAATCTGACAATTTCCATCCAATAGCTTCCTGATTGAGTTTCAACACCTCAATCAACCTTCTTTCTTCCTCAACAGTTAAAGAACTACTAAGAATCACAGGCTTCTTGGCATTGCTCTCAAGAAAATTGTATTTAAGGTGAGGTGGTAAGACTTTCAATTCTACTGACTCCTCTGAAACAGCATTTTCAACTCCCAGAATTTCTTGTTTTCTGCCTTTGGTACCAATTCTTTAGCTTGGTCTAACTCCTTAGCCAAGGTTAATGCCTCTGTATCACCCAATTCAACTAACTCCCCTGGTGGTTTAGTGATAACATGCAGTAACACATCATGGCTGCTCAAATTCTTCATCTTTTTGCCACACTCTTCCTAAATCACGTCAATTCTGAAACAACTCTTTGTATCCTTAGGGTGTTTCATAGCCTCAAAAACATTGAAGCTAACTTCCTCGTTCTCAACACACACCTTGAGCTTCCCTTTGTCAACATCTATGATTACTTTTGTTGTCTTCATGAATGGTCTCCCCAAAATCAAGGGAACATCCACATCCTCCTCAATATCCATCACAATAAAATCTACTGGAAAAAGGAACTTATCCACTTTAACCAGCAAATCTTCAACAATGCCATAAGGACGTTTAATAGATCGGTCTGCCAATTGCAGTGTCATGTGTGTAGGCCTGACCTCTACCTCTCCAATTATTCTCAACATGGACAATGGAATCAAATTTATGCGAGCACCTAAATTTAGCGGTGCCTTTCCAACATATAGATTCCTCACTGTAATAGGCAATGTAAAACTCCCAGGATCACAGGATTTCTGTGGAATGACCTTCTGAATGATTGCACTGCACCCTGCCTCCAATTCCACTGTTTCATCTTCTGGAAATTTTCTCTTTTTGGTGAGAATTTCCTTCAGAAACCTCGCATATGTAGGCATCTACTGCATTGTCTCAGTAAAAGGTATGTTAATCTGCAGGTTTTTCAGAATTTCTGTGAATCGAATGAACTGCCTCTCAGCCTCTCTTCGGGAGGTGCATGAGGATAAGGAACATGTTTGAGAGGAATTCCTTCCTCAATCTTCCTCCAATTCTGCCCCTTTTCAGCCTGCTTCTCGCTACAATCATCTACTGATTTTCCTTTTGGCTTCATGGTTTCAGTATCTCCACTTCCCTCAATAATAACAGCTTCTGGTTTAACTCTCTCCTCCAATCTGTCTTTACTAATTTCAGCCTTAGTTTCCCCATCAACTGGTTTCTTTTGGTTATCAGCAGCTCCTGTACCCACATCAGAACCAACTTGCTTCCCACATAGAATGGTGATAGCTTTGCACTATTCTTTTGGATTGGTCTGAGTGTTTGCCAAGATCTGTCCTCCTTGCTGGTCTTCCATCTGCTTAGCTAACTGCCCTACTTGAGTCTCCAAATTCCTCATAGACGCCTCTTGATTCTTCTAGTGTGTCATAGTAGCATGCATGAACTTTTCAAGAGTTTCCTCCAACTTACTTGTTCTGTCCTACAGTGAATGGTACTGGTGTTGCTACTGTTGTTGGTACATTGGTTGTCTTCCTGCATTTCCAGCATCTTGCTTCCAACCCCAATTCTGATTCATATTATTCCTCCAGCCTGTAGGTGGGTTATTTGGGTAATTTCCTGGCTGGCTAGCTTGCCTGCCTGGAACTCCTATGAATTGCACTTCCTCTCCTCCTACATTCTACTAGGGACAGTTTCCAGCCACATGACTTCCTCCACATCTTCACAAACTACTGGTATATTCTGATATGACCCTGGCAATGCAATTTGAATAGCCTGCAACTGCTGCGGTAGTTTGGTCATTTGCTTTGTCAAGGCTTCAACTTGTTGAGTTAACAACTTGTTCTGTGCCAAGACTGCATCTTGCGTATTCAACTCTAATATTCATTTCTTCTGCACACTGTTACGATCATGCTATGCCTGATAATCTGTTGATGCTAATGCATCAATAATCCTGCTGGCCTGCTCCACATCTACGGCCATAATCGTTCCTCCTGCTGCAACATCTAAGATCATCTTAGTCTCTAGTCTCAACCCATTATGGAAGATATTGAGCTGAGCAATCTCCTCAAATCCATGATTCAGACACCTCCTCAACATGGTCTTAAACCTATCCCATGCTGCATAAAAAGCTTTGTCTGCCCCCTGGCAGAAATTTGAAATATCTGATTTGGCTTTGATAAGCTGAGATAAAGGGAAAATTTTCTGCAAAAACTTCTCCTCAACCTCGCTCCATCTCCTCAGACTTTGATTTGGATGGGAATTCAATGAGAATGGGAATAACTTCATATATGCAGCCTCCTTGTCCCGCTCCTCGAATCCCATGGTAGCCGTCAGTTCATAGAATGTGGATAAATAAGTTTAGGGATCCTCATGATCCAATCCCATGAACTGCATATTGCTTATGAGAGTCAAAAATGTTTGCTGCAATATTATTACTCGAGCTGTGTTAGGAACAACAATGCTTGAGAAGTGTTTGGGTCTCTGCTATAGTGCATAGTCTCCCAGAACTCTTCTTGGTGGTGGATCATTATGACCATTCACTTCTTCCGCCATAATTTCACCACAACTCTGCTCCCCTGCCCGATTCTTTAGCTCGCACTTGTCTCAGCGTTTTGTTGATATCTGGATCAAAAAGCAGTTGTTCTTCCTTCCCCTGATTCCTCAAACGCATCAACCACTGTACTAGCAAAGAATGTAGCGGTCACAAAAGATTAAAAATTCACAAAACAATTAATGTAAAATCCAATCCCCTAATTTCAACCATTCCCCGGCAACGGCGCCAAAAACTTGTTAACGAATTTTCAGCAAGTGTACTGAGTCCACAAGTAATATAGTAGTAAGAAAGAGTATCGTATCCACAGGAAACGGGAATTGTAAATTGAATTTTACTAAATTGTAATATGAAAAAATGACAATTAGTTAATGATTGGACAAATTGATAAAAACTCAACAAATAATAAAAGTGAATTTTAATAATGATAGAAAGCCTTGGGATTGAATTATAATACTCTCTTTCTCATACACTCTTAACCTAATTCAATATCATTACTTTCAATTATCAATATGTGCAAATAAAAGCCTTTTCAACCTGATTCCTCTAGCATTGAATTTCATAAATCAAATTACCTAGCTTCTATCCCTAGTTACTAGAATAATTTAATCAGCATTAAGATTAGTTGCTATAAACAGTCACCGCACTATAATCCATCCCTGAACTTATACATGCAGTGCATTTACGTTTAGTTTTGATTTCAAAAGGTGTTTTCCAGTCACAATAAGAAATCTAAAATAAATCAAAGTAGGAATGAAAAGTAAAATAGAGGTATTGAATTAAATGAAATCAAACTAAGATTAAGAGTGCATTTAAAGTAGAGAATTTACATTCAATCCCAAGAGTAAGAGAATTAGCTACATATGGTAGTCATGAAATTACAAAAGAAAAAGAAAAGAATGAGCTCTATGACGACGGCGGCCTCCAACGAGTTCTGAGAGGTGATGAATGAGAGAGCAAGCGATCCCCTTCACGTTTCACCCTTCTCTCTTTTTATAGCTTTCGCCTCCTCAATTATATCATCGCGCAGCAGTTATTTCGTAAGTCACGCCCTCAGTAACTTGACATCCTCAATTTAGGTTTTCACACATGCTGGTCTTTAAGTGAGTTTTAGCCCAAGCTGTTCATTTAGCTTAAGCGAAAAGTCACATATGCTTCTTTTTCATGCTCGTTTCTCAAAATTGGGCGCCGTTGTTCTCTTCCTCTCTTTGGATTTAACCTAATTTTAAACAAATTTTCTCTCTCCACAATAAAACGTATTAAATTAAAAAATAAATAATAAAATCAAATAACATCAAATCTAAACTGAATTAGTAACAAAATCAATCTACGTACTAACAAAATTAGCCATAAAATCTTTACAAATTAATTGAAAATCAACGCTTATCATTAAGTATTTTTTTTTTGTTTAAAATTACACAATTGAGTAACTTTTTCCTTTTACCTGTATAAACAATATAAAAGATTTAGAATTATGTAATTCTATAAACATGCGTTTTAAGTGGAGGAACTGCAGATGTTAAACAATGAATGTAGATGAACACTCTCTTTGAGGTCATACCCGATTTGTACGGTTTTTGGTAGGCACAATGAATGTAATAATATACTATTCAAGAATGCAAAATCAGATGCTAAAGAAACTTTTAGCATGACTCAACTGAATGTGTGGTGTAAAATAATAAAAAAAGTGAACTAAAAAAATCTGTATTCGAGAAATTTATCTATTACTGTAACTAACAATCCAAAAAATATTTTTTAAAATAATATCATGAAATTGTTTGATCTGAATCTAAATAGAAAAAAATTGATGAACAGGAATCTTAATGTATCTAGAGTGAAAAAATCTATCACATTAAACCAAAATACGATAGATAACATACGCAAAATTTTATGCAAGTGGAGAAAGGTAAATTTTATTTTCAATCTGAAAATTCAAAATTTGCAAACTTCTAATTATTAATAATATATATTTTTATTTATGAAAATTCTACTATTTCTTTTACAATATTAAGTTATTTTATCAACAAAAGAATTGAAAATACGAAGCATAAAGGTGCTTGTACATATACACAATTGAAAATTTATGATACTATATTTACAGAATCGGTTATTCGAGACTAATGTTCTTTGGGTATCCTAAATGTGTATACACACAATTGAAAATTTAAGGTATTATATTTACAAAATCGGTTATTCGAGACTAACTTTCATTTTATATCGTATTTATTCTCAATTTGTAAATCTAAGATTTATAAATTTTTAATTATTAGTAATATATATTTCTTTTATTATGGTACATTCAATAGTCTTACATCATTTAGGAGTCGAGGTCAAAGTAAGTTTATATACTCCTTCCTCCCTTAACTCTCTGAGGCGCCTTTTAAAGACAAAACCGTGACAGAGTAACCAATTTCCAAAACAGACAATACCTCAGACGCGGTGATTGATCCTAACGATACCACATCTTAACGGAGTTGAAGTCAGAACACTTTTATTTATAAAAATCCTATTATTTTTTACCTTTGCGATATCATCTCAATAGACTTGAGGTCGGAACACTTTTATTTATAAAAATCCTATTATTTTTTACAATATTAATTTTTTTCCGCAGTTTAAAATTTATATTTATAACATCGGTTATTTGAGACTAGTATTCTTTGTATATCATAAAAGGGTGTATTTGAACTACTGTATTAGAAATGGAAGTACCCTTTATGCAGTTTATTTCACCACAACACCGACTAATTTGGAAGATGTTCTTTGATTTGATCTATTCAAATTTACCTTTTCGAAAATTCGTATATGGATGAAATATTTTTGCCATGTTAATTAAACTGTTTATGTGTGGGAAGAAATTACAAGGAAAGACAGTAAGTTAGTCGCTTTACAATTGAAAACTTTAAGATTATTTAATACGTATAATAAATTTATATACTAAGTTTTTTGAGATATAAATGTCAATGATACCTTGATTGGAATAATTCTCGTCCTAAAAAAAAAATACCTTGATGAAAAGTCTAATCCTAACCAACATATTGCTTATCCTTCCATCAAAAGCATAAAAAAAAGGTATAACAGCAGGAAGGCTTCCTAGCATAATTGCTCACAACAGAATTTTTAAACCTGCTACCTAAAACAGAATATTACATCATGGAAAATAGCCTAGCATGAAGAAAGTACAACAAAATGATCACTAACTAAATAGAAGTTAACTTCGGTGATCTGAACATCCATAAAGTCCTTCTTCTAATTAAATTATGGACATGATATATATACATATGAAAAGGATTAAAAGTTCGTCTTCAATCTTCCTTTTATTAAAATTTATTAATTAATTCTATTTACTCGATGTAAACATTATATTTTAATAGAATAAGTAATATCTCTCTTAAATCTTGTTAATTTAGTTTCTTCTTAGTGTTGAAATGAAGTTATAATGTTGATTGAAAAATAATACTAAAATTATTTCAATGTTGCATGAAAGTTCACGTTATTGTGTGGTGGAAAAGCATGGCCAAAATAAAGAAAATAAACACAAGGTGTAGAAAAATTTACACTGACTATATATTCTGCGTTTGGCAACCAATTAGAATTTGATGAGAAATTGCATTTTAATTGAGCTGGAGAATAGGCACTGAGCTGGTAATGTTGACATTACCCTTATTTTCTCTCTGGAAGGAGACATCAATCTTAATTAAATATTTAAGTTTTGTACTTTGTGAGCAAAGTTCAAACACAAAAGTCTTCATATTATAAGTATTTGTTATTAGCGTAACATTGCCTCTATATTTGCAATTAGTAAACTTGGAATAAGGAGAGTATATTCTTGCCTACCTAAAAGATTTCACGCTATTTTGGGCAAATAAAATTTAATATTTTTATTAACTCAACAACATTTTTAATTTCAAAGATGGTGTTTTCTAACGAGACTGTTCTGATGAAGGCAAACTACACAAACCCTAAGCCTAAATTGTAGTTCGTTCCCAATCACACAATGTGTTGTAAAAAGTGATTCCTATACTGTTTTTAAAGTCAGATAAATCAGTAGTGTCACTTATAACAATTTTCAAGAGGAATATAATTTTTGAGCACACTCTTCACTTTTTTTCAAGAATATTTTATAATTTATTGAAAACCACTCATTTTAGTGGTTTCACTTCTGAATTAGGCGAGAGGATCATTGCATGTTAAGGGTCATAACATAACGCTATAAATAATGAAAAATAATATTGCAAACAATTATGATGGCTTAGTGCATGTTTCACAATTCGTGAAGGGAGTTCTACACAATTGTTACCCAATGAGAATACCCATTATCATTTGCATAAAAGATTTAAAGTTTGAAAGAATGAAAATATACTCAAAATGCATTTGGTGGAGTGGTCTAGTAGTGTGTTTATATTTTATTGTTTTTCTGTTCTTTTCCTATATGCTTATTTTTAAATTTTATGATTTTATTGTAAGTAATTTGTTTTTTATATATCTGATTTTTTCATTATAGGTAGTTATTAGAATTTAAAAAAAATAGTTACTTAATAAATAATCTTATACACAAAAAGCAGTTAACAGCGTAAAATTGTAAAAAAATTGTGTAGAGCAATCAAGTGTACGAGAAGTAAGAGTTCCGGGTAAAAGAACAGGAAAAGGATTGGATGTGAGAAGCTTTTTCAGGAGATATCATAACATTCATATTGTTGAAACTCTAAAGGAAAGCTTCATTATAGGGGTTCTAAACTTCATCCTGGTTCGATATCTTGTGGATAACTCATTCTTTTAACTGGGGAACATAAATGTGGATGTAAACTAGGTTATTGATGAAAACAGAGTCTGGTCCGAAATGATTTTTAATAATATCCTGGTTCAACCATATTTTTGAAACCTGAGACTAAGGTATAAGGAATGCCTAAGTACAGAGTTCAGATTATCTTATTTCATAAAATATTTTTTCATAGTTCTTGTTTATCTGTTTGCAATCTCCAGTTTCATTTAGTCAGTAATCTATTATTAAACGATTTTAATTATCTAATACGTAGCTCTCACTTTCCTTTTTCACTTGGGATATTATTTTTCATTTTATTCAAGTTATTCTTCTACCTTCATATCTTCAATTTCAGAAGAAATCTTTTCTTAATTTTTCTTCTTTTCAACCTTAATGAACATTTTGTAGGAAGATAAGTAGAACAATGGACGAGTAATGACTGATTTTACCATTCATAATCTTCCAAGCAAAAGATAAGAAACATCTTTTCCATCTTGTCATTGTATTCTCTATCTTCGGCGAAAAGTATGTTAAGTATTATACTTCCTAATATTTTTCCATGTAGGCATTCCTATATACGTGAAAAGAAGCACTCAATACTATAATTCAAAAAAGTAGAAAATTATTTTAGATAATACTTATTTATTTATTTATTAACAATAAAGAATATAAATTGAGAAATGGTAATAAGGTTAACTCAACTTATATTTAAAAGAGCACAAGTGCTATATGAAAAACAAACAAACAGATAATACCATAATCAATGGCTCTGTAATGTCAATTTGACCCTATACAAAAAAAGAAGTCTCAATCCCAACCCCTTCAAGCATAATCCCAAACTCTACATTACATCATGAATCACAATAGCTTAGCGATTAAGATATTATTGTAGACTTCAGATCTAACAAAATACTTTGCAAACATTCTCTATAAACATTCTTTAAACTCTTCTAGTAACGATTTCAAAGTTTTAATCATCATTTTCAACTATTCACTCTCAATTTTAAATTGTTCCTACACTAATAAACAAATAGAGTCTTTCTATTTAGTAGTTGAGTAATGAGAATAATTTCTCTCCTACTATCACTCCTTTGAACAAAATCAAAGTTTGCTAATATAACTTGTCTCTCTCCAATCAATTAGTTATAGTCATACACATTAGTGAATCTAAATATCAATATAATAGTATGAAACTAATCTTATTATACCTAGCTGTGATTATAGCCTATGATTTAACTTGTACTAAGGCAAAAGGCTCTTGAATATCACACTTCCTATTTTTGAAAAAAAATATCATTTCTATCCTTCCAAACATACCAAATAATGATTAACCACACTATACCTCCCATGCCATAACCTTTCCTACTGGTCCCAGAATTGAAACTTAAAAAGTGTTCTTTTGTCAAATTATGGTGCACAAAATTTACACCAAAATCAGTTATCACACATTTTTCACTTTTGACTGGCGACATTACACATAAAAAACAAATGGCTCACACTTTCAGCACTGGAGTTACAGAAAACACACAAGGCTCTCAATTAGAATTCCTATTCTAAAGAGCACATCTCTAGTTGACAATTTATTATGAAGAATTCCCCAACCACACATTTGAGATGAGAGTGAACTCTTTACTTTATATAACTTTCTTTACTTTATATAACTTTCAGAATACCTCCTCATAGTCGCCAAGGTTAGCATTCATTATCTTACTATAAGCATCTAAGCATCCTTCACTGTGTATTATTTTACATACATTCCTCCCCACTCCCATCATCTATTTCCTTATTTAGTTCACATTGCTGGATAATATAAAGAAATCCTCTATCATTGGTTTTTTTCCACTCAAATCATGTCCTCCTCGAACATCCATTCCTGACCATTCCTAACCCCGAACTCTTCTAATTTACTTTCTTTTTGAGTGAAATTTGCATCGATTCTAGGATATGCTTACTTAAGTGATACTTCCCCTTCCCAACAATCATTCTAAAATAAGATTTTGTTACCTTTTCCAGCTCTCCACTTCAAGTTTTCATTAAATCAATTCCTACCCTTGTCCTTACCGCTTATAGTTCTGAGATCCCTCTACCGCTTAGATTCTCTATTATTACTTCCTACCCTATCAATATTTCTTCATGACCCACACTTAGATATAATGATGTCTCTTCACAATCCTTTCTCATCCAAACCCGGTCTTCAATTCCACTTACCAAGGAGGATAATGTTAAAGTTTTCCATATCCTTAATGCCTAGACCACTGCTTTCTCTACTCTTACAAATTGTTTTTCAATTGACCCAAGCTATTTTATTTTTGTCTTGATCCCAATCTTAAAAAATTTGACATTGGATTTTATTGAACTCGTTGCTAACAATTTTAGGAATTTTAAATATCGAAAGAAGGTAGAGTGACATTTAGGCCAGAACAGCCTTAATCAAAGTAACTCTCCCTGCCATAAATATAAATTTTCCATTCTACTTAGACAATCTTCCTTCTCAACTTTTCCAAACAGCCCTTTCCTAAAACATTACTTTATTGTGGTTACCACCAATGGAGACCCCTAATACATAAACTGAAATTTCAAATTTCATAATATTGCAATTTAACGTAATCGTGTACCTATGTAAATTAACCAAATCTACCCCTATCCCACTTATCTATTCATAATTCCTTTTTTGCTTTTGGCAAAGTCAACCTTAAGGTTTGATGCAATCTCAAAACACTTAAAGGATACATTTCACCACCAAAATGTTTTGGTTTTGTGGCTCACAAATAAACAACATGATACAGTGTTGTAACATGTAACTTCAAATTCTTCATTTTGTTTCATTTTTGGTTAAGAAAGAAAAAAAAATAAAATCAATCTTCGAGATTTATATTTCAACTCTTTGATAAACTTCTTTTTTACCATGAAACGCAACTAAAGAGCTTAAGACATTAACTCAGGTTAATTGACTCCTCTCTATCCGATTTTGGTGTTATTGGGATTTTTCTAAGGAAAATACAATAGAGAGATTCAACACTAACAAACTATAAGCAAACTTATATAAGAGAACAAGATAAGAGAATAAGATAATAGTACTAGAGTGCAAGGAATTTAAGTGTGAATTGTGGTAGAAATGAAAAATTTGAGTAACATATAAAAAAGAAAATCCACAAACTCATTTGTTTTAAGGATTTTTGGTTGAAGGCTTTGTCATAATCTCTTATATATAAGTTTTAGTTCATAAGTGTTGAATCTTCTTGGCCTACTCCCTAAAATAATTCCAATAGTGGTATCATAATCGATGATTTATCTAGGTAACTTTGCTTAGACAGGAACAAGTACGTACGTCATGTTATAGTAAATTCAGTAACATGAAGGGTTATCACTGATATACTCATATTCTGCTTAAGAAAAATAATATCAATATTGAAAGACCTTATCTTTAATCGATGTGAAATTTTTAATATTGTAAGAAAATTATACTAATTCGACACATAATTGGTAAAGAGTCTAACATAATATTATAGGTTCAAAATAAGATTTCAAAATTTACATAAATGAAACACGGAGCATTTTTTTACAATAATCAAAATTTGTCCAAGTTATACTAGAGTAAAAGTATATTTAGATTTTTTTACATTTACATATTCATTGTTGGCATCTATTATGTCACTGCTTGCGATGTTGCTATACTTATTATAAATACAATATTTTTCTGTTAAAATGACAATAATCATTTTGTTAATATATTATTATAATTTGTTATAGTCACACCACTTGTCAATGCAGAAAAATAATCTTAGAAAGTGAGGAGTGTCATTTTCTTTTTACGTTCGCGTGTCTTGCATGAGAAACTCTTGGTGGAGTGTATACCAAAATATATAGAAATTTTAAATGGACATTTTCTAAAGTGAAAAAAAAAATCAGGCATTTATTTATTATATGATATAATGACTCGGGTAAGACCACGTGGATCAAATCAGAACAGTGCCTAAAAACATTGAATATTTAAAATAAAAAATAAAATGAAACTAAATAAACACTAAAACACGTTCCACTCTTCACTGTATCAACTGTATGGTGCTTCTTCCTTCCATCAATCCATCCCTTTATTTGCACACACGTTCTTCAGATCCTGAAAAATCACACGTGTGCACGAATATTATCAGTTTGTCATAACATGTATGGAGAAAGTTTTGACATTAGGAATATGAATGCATTGAACAATATTTTTTCCTACACCTGTTATTGAAGAGGGACAAATAACATATCTACACAAGGAGGAAAATATTAAAAGATTAAAAGAAGTATATATGATAAAGGTGAAGTTTACAACATAAAAACTTAAGATTGTCGTAGGATATTCTTAGCAGTCCAATATTCAAGTTTTGATTTATTATTTGCATATGCCTTTTTTACACTTCCATAAAAGAGAGGGAGAGAGAAAGGAGAGTAAAAACTAAAATTTAGTTTCCCTTTCATGCATTAAAAATGTTCAAAGAACGGTCTAAATGCGACAGTGTAGATGCTATTTATAAATAATGAAATATTTCACACTTTTCATCATCATAGTAGAAAATTTTGTTCGATTTAAAATTTTAAACTATAGTTGTTATTGGTATGTACTAAAATTCTAGAAGTTTACGTATACTTGTAAGTTAAAACCTTGAATGAAACAACATGGAGAGCATAGGTTTTCTACATGAAGCTTAGCTTACCATGTGGTGCTATAGTAAATCATATCTAGTAGTGGTGAGGTGGAGGTGGTGATGCATAGACATAGTGTGGTGGGGGTGGAGATGGATACTTAGGTGGAGGAGGAGGAGAGGGGTACTTGTATGGAGGTGGAGGTGACTTGTAATAGTAAGCTGGGGGAGGAGGAGGAGAAGGGTACTTGTATGGTGGAGGAGGAGGAGATGGGTACTTGTAAGGAGGAGGAGGAGACTTGTACTTGTAAACAGGTGGTGGAGGAGATGGATACTTGTATGGAGGGGGAGGAGGAGAAGGGTATTTGTAGGGTGGTGGTGGTGACTTGTACTTGTAGACTGGTGGTGGGGGTGATGGGTATTTGTAGGGCTTCTTAGGAGGAGGTGGAGGAGATTGGTACTTGTAAGGTGGGGGTGGAGACTTGTACTTGTAGACTGGTGGTGGTGGAGAAGGGTATTTGTAGGGCTTCTTAGGAGGTGGTGGAGGAGATGAGTACTTGTAGGGTGGAGGTGGTGACTTGTACTTGTAAATGGGTGGTGGTGGTGAAGGATAGTGATAAGGATGCTTGGGAGGTAAGTACTCTTGTGGTGGTGGAGAATGGTGGTAGTAAGGGTTCTTAGGGGATGGTGGAGGAGATGAATAGGGGTAGTTATCAGCTGAGGTTTGAGATGGTAAGCTTAAAGACACTATTGCCAACACAAGAGTAAGAGTAACAGAGGCCATTAGAGACCCCATTTTCTCCCAAGTTCAAAAAGGGTTTTGTTGTGGTATTATCAAAGGTAGTAACCCCTATATATAGTTTTTTTTTTACCAAGCTAGCATCAACTCATTAATCATCTTGGAAGCAGTCCCTTTTGACTTGATCTATTCAACTTAACCCTATTGAAAATTCTGGAACCTTTAACGTATTGAAATGTGCATAAATCGAACTATATAAATATATGTAAGGCAGTAAAATATGAAACCATAAATAAAGAGTTAAATTCCTCTTGCAAATTTTAGTTTGTTTTCATAAACCGAAGTTAATATTTGAAAAATCATGAGAAACATTTTATAAATTAGTTTTTATGTAAGTAAATTTTAAATAGTAAAAAATGTTTAGTTCATTTTTTTTTTTTTGCTTGTAAATGTTTGTGTGAAAAACTCTTTCAAACAAAACCAAGGTCTACATGAATGGCAGTTATAATATTATTTAACTTTAATTATCTTATTTATTTAAAATTTAATTTACATCATTGTATATATTAAAATACTCAGTAAATGAATTATTGAGAGAGGTGATCGCGTTTTAATTGGACTTTTTATTGTGGTACCCGTACGAGAAAGTTGTTACAATGTATTTTGCCCTTGTATGTACGATGAAAAGGAAAAGAAATATATAAAATAAAGTTAAAAAAAGGAGGTAAGGAAAAATATAGATTAGTTATATTTCGTGTATGGACCAATATAGATTTTGATCGAAGACTGCAATCTAATTGAGCAATAGAAAAGTATCCAACTAAACAGCTGGTAATGTTGACGTTACCCTTAATTTTTTTTTTTTCTCTGTAGAAAAAGACACCAACCTAGTTTAACTATTTTAGCTCTGTACTCTAACCAATTATTTTTTAAGACTCAAATATTTCAAAAGCAAAAGAAGTCTTCGATGATACTACTTTTCAATTTATGTCACTTTGATCCTTTATTTGTTTGCAATTCATACCAAACTTTGAAAACCAGGTATATTTTTGCCTAACTATGATATTTTTCACTTTATTCGGCAAATAAAATTTTATTAAATAGTTTATCACAACCAATATTCTTCATTGAGGAGCACCTTATTATGGTTATGTTAATTGTGATCATGAAGAGGAAACTAACCTAGCTATATATATATATATATATATATATATATATATATATATATATATATATATATATATATATATATATATATA
>Ga0209489_103443_pt1 | contig 30860 bp, 18 predicted proteins | sample SiratrowhiteBW_FD_187527 | JGI IMG/M metagenome (GOLD analysis project Ga0209489, IMG submission 187527) | Root nodule microbial communities of legume samples collected from California, USA - Siratro white BW (SPAdes) (version 2) | ecosystem: Host-associated > Plants > Roots > Nodule | place...
ATGCAAGTATCTTTTCATCATCAAAACAATACTTCATTACTCAAAACACAGTTAAGTTAATCATACTAAGTCAAAATAAACAATCAAATTCATTCAAAAACAATTCCTCAATCAATCATGCATAAAGACATATTTTATTCAATAACTGATCTCAAACTTCTAAAACATTTCAAAGTCTTATCACAAGTCATATTCAATCCATCAAACAACAATCAAAAGTTCTTGCATACTATTTTCTAACATCATTACTCAAATAAGGTCTATTAATCACACAAAAATCAAGATAATCAAACTTATTCAGTGCTCAAGGACCAGTCAGACCTGCAAGAAAGACTTGAGCACTGATAATCACATATTCAAGTTTTTATCTTTGAGTTCTATTTAAAAGTAACTAAATAGTATAAAAATAAGTTACTAGCTTCCCTTATCTCAGACAACGATTCCCTAGCAATTTCTCCGGTCAGGCAATAACACTAGTCCGACTTTAGGGATCTAGAACAAGTGTTCCAAATAACACCAACTTTTAGTATAACCTTAATCAAGTTGAGAGAAACACTTTTATCAACTGTTCCCATTAATATTGACGACAAAAACTTAGCGAAAAATAGAGAATAAGAGATCTTTAGAGCAAACATGAACTTACTCTGTTTGAGATTCTGATCGGTTAGAAATGATCCTTAACTCCTTAGCTACTGCAGGGTATATTTAGATTTTAAGACAGATGATGTATGGATGGAGAAAAACTAGAGAGAAGGGAGAGAGATTTTTGAGAAAGCGAGAGAGAGGCACGGGGAGGTGCAGGGCGTCACAATTATTATTATTATTATTATTATTATTATTATTATTATTATGAATATTATCGAATGATTAAATCAGTTAGTAATTTGATGGATAATTTATCAATAGATTAAATCTACCGATAAATTGATCGTTAAATTTTTCGTTGCTAAATTGTTATGATTCTGGTTTTTATTGTGTTGTTGGAATACTTACAATCCAACGGAGAACAAATAATATGTTCTTAATGAAATTTCTTTTGCAGCGTAATGAAATGGTTGTTAAACATGAGAAAAAGATGGATGGAAAAGTTTTACACTTTGTTAATGTTATTGTCGAGTTTCACAAAAAATAAAGTTTGATTTCTAAAGCATGGACGAATTTGATTTAGAGGAGGAGATTTCTAACTCGTCCTTTGATCAATATGATATGGTCTGATAATCTAGAGGTTTGGTAGGTTTGTTACACATTCACATAAGTCTAACAAATATCAATTAACATATATGAAATGTAGGATGTAATAACTAATGTTATTCAAACGAAATATTACAATATAAATTCGAATGAAAAATCAACCAACTTTAGTTATCATTCAATCTCATTGTGTTTCATTTAAAATTTAAGTATTAGTCCTGAACTTCAATATTAATATATTTTCCAATCCAAATTATATTATTTCAACTTACTGGGGCTACAAAAAACTTAAGTATCCATTTAAAACTCAACCCTTAAGTTCCAAAAACATTAAAAATTACTTAATTTTCAATTTAAAAATACCACATAAAATAGTTTTAAAGTTAAAACACCAAAATATATTCACTTTTTAAGCTTTTAATACTCAGAACAAACTAAAACACGAAATTATAGCAATTAGTTAAGAGAATTCGAATTCTCAATTTTCATCTACAATCAAAATTATGAAATATTCCTGTATAAAGTAAATTATTGGAAGATAAAAAAAATTATAAACACTACAAGAAAAAGTTAAAATACCAACGGACCATTATTAGTGAAATTTTATTTATTAATAAAATATTATTACTAACGAATTTTATTGACGGATATTATCTGTCATTAATTAATGATAGATTTACCAATAGATTTATCGACAGATTTAACTTTGTCTGTAATTAATATTTGTTGGATGAATTCTTCCTCCAACCCCATACCCTCTTCCTGTACCTCCATACAAAATTTTAATTCCAAAACTGCATTCGTGAAAATGTGAAAATGTTCTTGCTCTATTAAAAAACATCATTCGTCTTCTCCACCCATCCACGTCAAATCAGTGAAACAGTGAATTAGCCGCTGCGTTTTCTCTTAAATACAGCTTCTATAGTGTCGTTTTTGAAGGTTTTGATGGTGATTGAACGGTAGGAAAAATGTTTCCAACCATTGTGCAGTGTTTATTAGCGGCAAGAAACGACGGGGAAGTAAGATTTTTTATTTTGATAGATTTTTATAGATTCTGTTAGGGCACCCGGACGAAGCCATCCGGTTGTCATTTTTTTGAAATTTGAGAACTGGACAGCCAGACATCCGGTTCATAAAATGTTAACCGGATGCACTTTTGCAGGGTGTCATCCAGTGTGTAAGTTGCAAACCGAACGTCTCTCCCGTCCTGTTGTCAAAGGAAATAAATTTGCAAACCGGACGGGTAGTGGGTGACCTCATCCGGTTTGCAAATTTGTGAATCGGATGAGGGTGCCATCCGGTTCACAAATTTGCAAATCGGATGAGGTCCACCCACTACCCATCTAGTTTACAAATTTATTAACTTTTTGTGAATCGGACGGGGTGGCGTTCGGTTCACATTTTGGTTTTTTGTTTTATTTTTGTTTTTTCTATGAGTTGTTGGAATGTTATGTTACAGATATGAATAGTCTTTTTATATATTTAGAGAAAGTAAACAAGGTGTCTGATACAAATGATGAACATGAAAGTGGTTCGTTGGTTCGAGAAGAAGATTGTATTCTTGATTTTATAATTGATAAGGTTTGATGATTTGTTTTTATTTATGTTTATGAAATGTAAATTAATTACTTACGAATGTGATATATTTTGCAGGTGTTTGGTATCCGAGATGAATTACTTGAATGAGTTCGCAAGGTTTGCATTTAGATGTGCAAAACAACATAATAAGAGACTCTTCCGGAAATGCAGCAGAGGAGAATCTTCTTTGGCTCTTCATTTGCCTTAATTAAATTAATTTAGTTTTTATTTTAATTGAATTTGAAATGAACCCAATCACGAAGATTGATGAAAACAACATAACAAGAGACTCTTTGTGAAATATAGCAGAGGAGACTCTTCTTTGGCTCTTCATTTGCCTTAATTAAATTAATTTAGTTTTATTTTAATTGAATTTGAAATGAAACCCAATTAGGAAGAGTGAACATGCAAAACAAGAGACTATTCCTGAGACTATTCCTGAAAGTGAACGTGCAAAACAAGAGACGCTTCTTGAAATGCATCAGAGGAGACTCTTCTTTGGCTCTTCATTTGCCTTAATTAAATTAATTTAGTTTTATTTTAATTGAATTTGAAATAAAACCCTTAATTAAATTAATTTAGTTTTATTTTAATTGAATTTGAAATAAAACCCAATGAGGAAGAGTGAATGTCAACCGAATGACATGTTCATCCGATTTACATTTTTTTCCAAATGTGAATCGGATGGGGGTGTCATCCGATTATCATTTCCAAAACAAAATGAGAACCGAATGAAGCTTATTCGGTTGTCATACTGCCAGATCGAAAAAACTCTACGTTAGCCATCGACAACCTCCCAAACACCAAATCAGCTACTCTAATCAACAATACCACTTACTAGTTGCTAATAAACATAAAAAATTGATTACCTACGACTTGTTTGAAGGTTTAATTGAAGATTTGGGAAAAATGAACGAAATGGACGAGCTGTGAACTGGATGGGCTTCTTCTTCCTCGCACCAACTATGCAGTTGCAGATCCGTGCGTGCTAGAGGCTCAAAAGGATGTTATGAAGTAAACCAGATAAAGACACAAGTGACACCGAAAGCTTCTGACGGTGAGAATAATGAATCGGATAAGGATTACAGTGAAAGTGAGAACTGGATATAGGGGTGAAGGGGGTGGAGGATATTTTTGTCTTTGTATTTTTTAGTTAAGGGCATAGTTTATCTTTTAACCGTAAGTATGGAGGTGTAGGAAGAAGATATGTGGGTGAAGAAAGAATTAATCTATTTGTTGATTTCTATAATATAATTAATATTTTTTAATTTATTGACAAATTTATCAACGAATTCAAAAAATTCATTGATAAATTTAGTATAACCGATTTCCTGACTGATCTTAAATATTTTGAAAGAATTTGTCTCGTCGATAATTTTGATTTTTTTATAATATAAGAAAATAATTTTATTTTTGATATTTAATCCAATTATCGTATCTTTATCTTTTATCATCTAAAGATAGGAGTTAAAGTTAGAATTGAAGACTAAAAATGATTATTTTATGAAAAGTAAAAAAAGAAAAGAGAGAAAATAAAAGTAAATGAAACGAGACTTTTAACTTATAGATCTTATCATAGTTGTAAATTATGAAAAAAAAAATACCCTAAGTAACTATTGTATTGATTTGGAAGAGAAAACCATTTTATCCAATTATTTCGATTTTCTTAAATGACAACTCATTCAATTGGTTTAATTTAAAAAAAAATCGATCTGATATCATTTAAACTGGTTTTATTGAAATTGATTTTTATTTTTACTTATTCTTACTTTTTAAACATTAAATATAATAAAAATAGTTTAGACTTCATTTACACGTCATTTGTAATTAGTAGTAGTATACATTTTTAAAAATACACTGTATCAATGTTTTTATACAACCAGATAATTATATGCATGCATTAAGTAAATTGTTTTAATTATTATAGAAAGCCATAAGTTACTTGTTAACCCTGCAAAGATAATGTAATATATAAAAATATAAACACAAGTAATATTAAAAATTACTTAAGAATTTTGATTTTGGTTTCTTAATTTTTTTCACTCTTTAAGAGGGTAATGGCAAATGAAGTGTTATTGTTTTTTTTTCACTGTTATTGATTCATAAAATTGGGTGGAGCAGGGTTTTGGTGTTCTCCTAAGCCTCGCTTCTCTTCTTGTTCCTATTGCTATCCGTTTTCTTCTTCTTCTTCTTTTCTCTCTCTCTCTCTCTCTCTCTCTCTCTCTCTCTCTCTCTCTCTCTCTCGCAGAACGCTTTTTGCCCCTGTCCTTTTCTTACACCTTTCAGTGGTAACGCGCGTATCAACTTCTCCTTTCGATTCAATTGTATGTATATGCAATTATGTTGTGTGTTATTAACTTAATCCCTCTGTTCTGGAATACTATTTCATGATGCTTTTTTTTTCTTTCTTGGACGGTTCTTACAACGTTCTAGTCTGTGCCCAATTGCGCCGCTATTAAAGTTCAATTTTTTTTTCTGTCTCTCCTCACAGTCCCTGCACCTATTTTTATGATTGTTCTTTTTGTTATAATGAACTCCAGTTATAGTTGCATGAAGGTTTTAAATTGAGCTTGAAATTGCGAAAAAACTGAAGGTATATGGTTAAATGTGGTCGGAGTTGCGATTGGTGAGAGTTTTGAAACCGTGAGATTAGGGGGTGTAATCGAAACAAAACCTCTGGTTGCAACTTAGTATGAGACTAGGATGGTCTGCCCTAGTTGGTGTACGGGAGTAATAGGTGTATATTTTCTTATCTTTTTGTGGTTAAATACTAGATGTGCTGAAGTTGCAATGTGATGATAAGTTGATTAAAGGTGTTTATACTGAACAACTCGAACTAAGTTTTTTAGTTTGTGACAGTTAAGTTGGATCTACTAATCCGTCTAGAAAAAGGGGGGAAATGGGGATATATAGAATCAGAAAATTATAAATTTAGAGACTATCTTTAGGAATCTAAGGATTAGTGGATTAATTATATTATGACAGGAATTGGTTTGTATCTGTAATATGCTTATAATTGTCCGAATTGTCTTTTATATCTGATACTGCAATCTTTGTCCATAGATTTTGATTTTCTTATCTATTTTGATTTTCTTTGGACATTGAAATATCAAGTTGTGATCTCAATTTCTCACAAAGCATAAACAGGTAGATCATATTGCCAGAGGATTTCAGTAACAATGACTGCATCTGGGTTGAGTGGCTGTCCCTCAAGATGTCCCCAGCTACCTTTTAGTCACCTGGGATCACGCCATGTCTGGGTTATGGCTTGCTCTGTGGCTGGGAAATCCCAACAAGGAATGGAGTTTCTCCAGGTTAAAAGGTATGCCTACTATTAATCATTGAGTTTGGAACTTCATGGAAAGTTCATAGCAAGTTAAATGGATAAACAGTTCGTCATTTTCCTCACCTTTTCACTTTACAGAACAAGTTTTTTTTCTCCAATATTAAAATGCAATAGACCACAAGTTCAGTTGATCAAAAGTGCCATGGATGCTTCATATGGTGATATGGCTAATGATTCTGCTGGTAACATTTCTTTCTTGAAGAAGCTCAATTCTTATGTTTTATGATATAGAAAATTTCACTGCTAGGGCATTGATAATGTAAACTGATTCGTTAGGTGCTAGGTAAATGGTACTTTTGCTGAAGCAATACATTAGTAAAATAAAACTAAAATTCAAAATGATTATGTGATCATCGTGGATTTGGTCCTCTCCTGAGAATGGGAATTTAAGCACATTGTTCATAGCTCTGGGGTGTTTTTGAGAACTAGAACTGGAATGTGATATGAATGGAGTGGTACCCTACCAGCCGGGGAGGCTAGGCGGACTAACTGTAGGAGATTGAAGGTGGACTAACTGAATGCTGGGCTGGGAATTTAAGCACATTGTTCATAGCTCGTAGGGTGTTTTTGAGAACTAGAATTGGAATGTGATATAAATAGAGTGGTACCCTACCAGCTGGGGAGGCTAGGTCGACTAACCTTAGGAGATTGAAGGTGGACTAACGGAATTCTAGGCTGGGAATTTAAGCACATTGTTCATAGCTCTTGGGGTGTTTTTGAGAACTAGAATTGGAATGTGATATTAATGAGTGGTACCCTACCAGTTGGGCAGGCTAGGTGGACTAACTGTAGGAGATTGAAGGTGGAAACTGTTTTTCATTCTTTTGATTTTGAGGGTATAAAATCTTTTTGTTTTTTTAGTTTATTAATTGGTTTATCGGTAATAGATTATGCTTTACTGTTTGCCCAGAATGGCTATTTCCCCTCTTTCCCAAGCCCCCACCTTTCTTGTTGAAAACTGAAAGATATTAGTTGCTAGTTTTGATGGATTTCATTGTAATGAATTCTTTCATTAATTATTTTCCACCTAATGCATATGAAACTTGAATCTCTTACAAAAAAAGTAATCAGGGTTTTAAATAGCGTGCTATAGTGCTATAGTAGTGCAGTTGGGAGCAGCCCCTGCAGAGGGGCAATATCAAAGTGTTTTATTGTAGTGGGTGTAGCAAGTGAAATAGCGGCACACTGTAGTCTGAACAGAGAAATTAGAACTTTTTGGGGAGGGTATTTTTAGGATTTCAATTTCCAAAATGAAATCTTCAGCTGTATTAGTACGTGGTAGATGCTATATTATTGGTTATCATTTTACTGATCTGTTGCTGCAAATGCAGCTGTTTTTCCAAGAATTAATGTGAAGGACCCATATAAACGACTTGGAATAAGCAGGGAAGCTTCTGAAGATGAGATTCAAGGAGCAAGGAACTTCCTGATTCAAAAATATGCGGGACACAAGCCAAGTGTGGATGCTATTGAATCAGCGCATGATAAAATAATCATGCAGAAGTTCTATGAACGGAAAAACCCAAAAATTGACATTAAGAAGAAAATGAGGGAAGTTAATCAATCCAAATTTGTTCAAGCTGTCAGAGGCAGATTTCAAACTCCATCCACAAAATTCATTATAAAAACATCAGTAGCGTTCTTGGTACTCGGAGTTTTAACTGTCCTCTTTCCAACTGAGGAAGGACCAACTCTTCAGGTAGCAATATCTCTGATCGCCACAATGTACTTTATACATGAGCGGCTGAAGAGCAAGATTCGATCTTTACTATATGGGTATGCTCACAAATGTGTTTTTTATTCTTTCAAATATGTTATTCTCTGTAACCTCATGATGTGTTATTTTTCGTTTAGAAGCATCACATTTCCATGGTGTGACATTCTGATGTTGATTTCATTGTGCCTATCTCTAGAATTTCAAGCATTTGTGCTTTTCTCTTCAGGTTTCTTCTTATATAACGTGATGTTTGATGTAGGTTTGGAGCCTTTGCTATTTCGTGGCTCTTGGGAACCTTCTTGATGGTGTCAGTAATTCCTCCTATTACCATACTTAAGGGACCAAGGGCATTTGAAGTGATCTCGTCATTGATTACGTATGTTTTATTATGGGTTTCATCGACATATCTTAGGTGAAGAGTGTAGGCAGAAGACCTGTTTTTTGCAGTGGAAGTTCACAAAACATTATGGCTTACCTTATTCAGTGTTCAAATTATAGCTCAAAGGAAAAAAAAAATGAAATTCCTTATTTTGTTGATGAGCTGTTGTTTCTTCTAGATTAAATATTTCAATGAGCTAAGGAACTGGAGTTTTAAGAAGCGGAAATGAATTTGTTTTGTTCAGTATGGATATGAAAGTTTTAGCTTTCAGATTGACATATATCTCCCGAAGAGATCTTTTGTCCCCTTGAACGAGTCTATCTAACGTGATTCGAATTACTTCTGATCTAATGTAATTTCTAGGGATCAAGGGTCTAAAAAATGTTTTCATACATTAATGTTGTTATTCAGAAATGTGTGACCAAAGCTTTTCTGATAGCCTACAATGATTGTCTTCGGGGTAAGTACTAAGATAATACATAACTAGTTGTCTTTCTGTGTAAATAAAAACAAAATTCTTACAAGCAGTCATGCTCTGCAAGCAAGTTCATTTCCTAAAATACAACTAATAATATTTCAGTCTTAGCAGTAAAAGTAATATTAATCTTAGGCCATGTTTGGTGGTTATAGTATTAAGTTTCTAAAATTTTAACTTCTGATCATGTTTTGAAATTTTATCACTTTTAAGTGTTACTTTTTTCGAGTGTTATCACTTTAAGTTCTACTTTTTGCGTGTATCTAATTATCGCAATTTTAATTTTCATCATTTTATCTCGTGACATATTTTTAACGGACTGATATAGTAAGTAGAATTTTAAAAAGATATAATGATAGAATATGGAATTAAGTTTAATTTTTTAAAATTAAAACTAGCTTTTGTTTTGTTTTCCTTTTAAAATCTTCTCGTTATCTTATAATTTTCCGTTAAAAAGTTCATTGGAAGATGCAAGACACATCACGTGAGGCAATGATAAAGATATGAGAGTTATGAGAATCGAATTAGTTAACAAGTCATCAACTTAGTTATGAATCGCATCACTGGTATACTATCTTCCTTTTTTGTTTGATTTTATGTACAAGTTGATAACTATTACGAGAATTTTCTAAATAAATTGGATTTTTATAATTAAAAATGCTAAAAAGGTTATTTATTGTATGGAGTTTTGTATCAGAGCTTATCTTACATTATATAAACATTTTCCTTCAGAACCTTTATGGTCACAGCCCAATGCTAAATGACAAAAGCTTGGCAAAAACTCCCTGTACCTCATCAATTTTGATTCCCATCCATCACTGATGCAAAAATACAAAAATACCTTTACTATTAATTTCCAGAAAATTTCCAAAAAATATTTTTAAATATAAATTTATATTCTAAAATATACATTTTGAAAAACTTTTTTCAAAATGTAAAATTTACGTTTTAAAAAGTACTTTTCAAAATTATATTCTGAAGAACATTTTCCAAAATATAAAATTTATATTTCAACATTTTCCAAAAAGGTTTTCCAACATATATTTCTAGAAAGTATTTTCCAAAATTTATTTTTATTTAAAAGTTATTCTTGAAATTTTTTGAAAATAATGGAGCGCAGCTCAAATTAAACGATTTTTTTACAACCCAAACCCAAATTTCAAGTCTTGAATTCAACCTTTGTAATTGAGCTAGAAAATTCTATAATATTATAGTGTAAATTAAACTTTAAATTTAACTTCACCTTTTCAAGGCTAAACTAATTTGTAAAGTAACATTTACAACAACTTATCTTTATTGGAGGTGAAATATCTAATACAACTCTTACAATGAGATAAAAACATAAACACGGCGAATACATACGTTCTGTTTTATATTTGGTCATTTTATATAAAGTTACTTAACACGGTGCCATAATTATCTTTTCAAAGGAAAGAAATTCCAAAAGTAATTCAAACGGTGCATGTAAATAATCATATAAAACTTCTGCCTGTGTTCACGCACTCAGATAGCCATAAATCCATATGTTCTGAAATCTTTTGCCTTACTTTGTGAACTGCATCAGGAGAGGTACAGTTTTTCTCGCTACCTGAAAAACAAAATAAAATATTATAATGTTGGCTGATATTATAACATGACTAATTTGACGGCTGTGAATATCATTTTATAAAAACTCATGGTCATTTATTAAAAAACATAAAAGAGGTATATCAGCTTAAAAGCAAGATGTGACATTTGATTAAAAACACAATAGAGGTGAATGTGTATTTTACAAGTTGTGAGTATTATTTAACATGACTTAGGAGAGAAAAGTGTATTTGTTCTTATATGAAAAATGATTAAACTATGTGCAATCAAGTCCAACTTCTCTTTTAAGAAGCAAAATATTTCTATAAGAAAAGAGAAACATTGTGAGCAATATGTTGGAGCGGAAATGAGACACATACCTTCAATTGCGAACGGAGATTGAGGACATCCTCGATAATCAGAACAGTGGCCACAGTTAGAACATGAAACAACGTAGGAAGGCACTGAAAGGTTTAACAGCAATTAGGCAGCATTCAATGAACTAAAAAAATAACAGTATTGCTTGCATTGCATCATCAACGCAAGCACAATGAATATTTTTTACGATGTTGCTACATGATTCAGAATACTTCTTTTCCCCCCTTTATTAAGCAAATAAATAATACCAGATAATGTTTGAGCTATAGTCTAAGATCATGTTGCTAACATTCAATCAATTGAACAGGGGAGAATATACATTAGTTAATGTAACTTTTATTGGAAATGAGCCACACTCATTTGTCCTAGATAACCATCAAATGAACAATCCAAGTAAGATTCTAGAGAAATATGGGTCAAGTATACCCCCACACAAATAACAAGGATAACAAAAGTTACTGTCTAAATTGATGAAAAAGTAACTGGCAACTCACTATCAGGAGATGAAGTTTGTTTGGACGCATGGCGCCAAGGATCTTGTGAGCCGTTTGTAAATATTATTTTGGAACCTGTTCATGTACACCAGAATAGAATACATAAAATCAGGTCATATTCAAGAAATAGTATACACAGTAAAACCATAAGATGCCATAAAAAGATTGTACTGAAGAATTTGTTTTATATACTAACTTATAAATCTGAAATATGCAAACAGAGAATAGAATTTTTTTCAAAATGACTTCTTAAGCTCGTGTCAGGATAACAATCGTCAAGGCCCACTGGAAATCTATGAACAAATAAAGGATAAATAACAACCGTATATAATGGAAACGTCAATGCATGTAAATATATTATTTACGAATTTTTACATGTATTGTTAAATGTACACATATTGCTAAAATGACAGGGGTGTTCAGGTGGAAGAGAATAACATAAAATTCAGGCAAAGGCAAGTTTCTACTATACCAGCAATTTTTGTGCCACCGTAGTATAAATTAGTTGCATCAACTTCAGGAAAGGTGCCCTTTCCAAAGACATTTTCGCAAAGGTCCAAGTGGTATCTGCAAATGTATGAGAAACCATTTTGTACATATTAATAACATTGTAAAGAAAAAAATTCAATAACTACAAACATGAAAAGTATGTAAAGCGAATAGTGAGGATAAGGAACTTGCTTTGTATCAACTTTTGAGGAGCGAATACTATCATTTGAGGGAGCCACCTGAAAGTATGCAACTTCAGTGCAAACTTGAAACCACCATAATCGAGCAGAACTGTCTTCATTAATATCAGTTCTTTTCAAGTACTTCTGATCATAAGTCTGTACAGTAACACCAAAGGTTCCAGCGTAGTACTCTTTAACATATTTGGCATAAGCATCCTGCATGTTAAAATAATTGTTTCCATCAGATGTATTAATCCACAAAGAAGAAACCTTACAGTTGTGGTAAGACTTGCCCTCTAACAAATGATTGTAAAATTGAAGATAGACAATCATTGACTGATTAAATGCACTATCTCCTGCGTATTACTTAAGAAAGATAAAGTGACAGAATAAAAAACAAAACAGAAAATTATTTCAATGTGCTAAGAAAAGAGGTGGATGGAGTGTCAGAGGAGAGAAGAACTCCATCGACCAGTTTCATACTATTTGGGAAAAGGGAACAAGTTGAAAAGCATACCACCAAGTCCTCTCCGGCCTTCTTTGCTTTAACAAGAGGCCCGCATACTTTATCTGGATTTCCATATTGAAACTGTAAAAATCAAAGATCCAGAAAAAAGAGAAGACTGTTAATGAAATTTGAATACAAGAAATTGCAATTAATAACAAAACCACTTTAATCGTAACACTTACTGCTGTAACAGCAGCATCAGCCAAATAATAAAAAAAGTCTCCATCTATTTCAAGCTGCAAAACAGAGGGAAATAGTCAGTTTACAACCTGACAAGCAAACCAGAAAGCCTAGTGAGCAAGATAATTCATGTCCTGTGGCAAAATATAATACGCTTTTGCAAGGAAAGTGTAACAAGGGAACCAAACATACATCTTCTGCACCAAAAGTGGCCTTCACTTCGCTTCTACTGCTTGCATGTTTTTGTTCAACAAGTTGGGTAATCTCTTGCAGCACTGCTTTACATTCAGGACCTGCTGACTCACCAATCTGCACGTGAAAAATAAAACCAAAAGACTTTAAAATTTGGTGGAAATTAAATAAGAGAAAACTTTATGCTCCTTCTCATTTTATCAGTCGTTTAAAGAAAAACAATAGATCAATAAATGAAGAGAAAATTTTTGCTAAAATATTCTTACTCTCATTTCTATTTCATTCCTTGTAATTGTTGAACATTTAAACAAATAATGGTTACATCTTTCTATAAGCAATATTCTGTCTCCCTTAATTGGTTTATGGCTAATAATGAAAGAATTTAGATTGGTGTGAGTATTTATTAAGGATAACATTGGAATAAAGTTCCATTGAAAATGACAATCAATTTAAAAAATTATCAAAAAGCTTAAACAACACAGTGAAATGGAGGGAGTCAATGCTGCTAAAGATACAAAATATCTTCTTTACCTGCTGATCAAATTCTGTGAAGTTATAAACAGCAAGAACAACTGCTGAGCTTGCTAGACTTCCACATGTTAAATGGGGAAATTTAAGACGGAACCATGCACTAAGTGCTCCAGCATATGAGCCACCAAAAATGAACCAGGGGTTTTCAATGTTTGTTCTATTAAGCTTGGCATTTAAGGACTCCTGCATGAAATGACAGCAAGAAATCAAACAAAATGGACAGGAAACCCACAATCTAATAAACTGTAAAAACCATATATCTAGGAATGGATTATTTAAAAAATTGACTCATGCCATAGAAAAACCTGAACTACAGTGAAAACAAATTAAACAGAAGAGGGAAATATGATTAATTGATATCTAAAAAGTATCCCAAAACTATTAACAAACCAGAAATTGAAGCTTGAATGTGGGAGTAATGTACATGTAACCACAACTCTGATATGACGGAGAATGAGGCAGGCCAAACTAGTCGGCCCAAGAGGATTAGTAAACAGAATAAAGACGCTGTACACATCTATTATTAGGATTGGGATTCTATTTTGTTGAGATGGCATTCTGTCAGGGCATTCTATTAGAATATTTTCAGTTAGAATATCTTAGCACATGGACCATCATTCTATCGTGTTATTTAGCCTTTCACTATTTTGGATATGCACAATCTAGTCAATATTTCTTTTCTCATATCTTGTACAAGGGGCTGCTTTTGACCTCAAACTCAGAAGAATACATACTCTATAATTTGTTTCTTTCATTGGGAGTACCTCACTCCATCTTGACCATGGTTGGCATACACGTTCAAGAATACTAGCTCTCGAGCTAATAGTTTTTAGGAGATTGTTTATTGGTTGACTTGCCTCCAAACTTCTTTTACTGACTTCGGAAGGCTGCTCTCCCATTGTTTCTCATGACTCAGTCACATTTTTTCGTATAAGCATTTTTTGAAGCTTGATATCCTTGATTTCACATTGACTACCCTCATAGTTGGATCTTTAAGATTTCATAGTTCTTCTATTATCATGGAACTCCAGGAGAAGAGAGAATCACAATGGCCTCATTTCCTAAACACATTATGGGGTTAAGCCACTCTTTCTTGTTGAGTTTCTTCGCAAAAAATCAAACATGAGGTGTTAGCGCAACAGCCCAGCACACTTACCCATGTTGCACCTCACACGCTTGAATTAAGATAAATTGCAAGATCTTCTTTGCCTTACTCACCACCGCCCACCACCATTTGTAACAACTCCGCGATTGACGAGAATGTTCATCTTCATGACCCTCTGTGCCACTCCTGCACCATCTCCCATACAACAATTGCCTCAACTACTTTTGGCTCCTCCACCAAAGGCTTGATTTAAGCATCTCACTAAGGTTGAAATAGCAGATTGAAGTGAGCATGGTCTTTGCTTCAATTGTGATAAACAAATAAGGTCACAGTTGCCAAGTGAGATAGTTTATATGGAGGCTGAAGAAGAAGTTGACCTATTTCAAGGAAGCTTGAGAGTGTGACCACAAACCTAGAAGGCATTACACCTCAATTGTCAATAGCAGCCCAATGCTTTGTCCACAAAACGAGACAAATTTCCCACCATCCAGTAATGATTCTTGTTGATAGTAGGAGTACCATAATTTCATTCAGGATGGAACAACTGATGCTTTTGGCCTCACGCACAACCCAACTTCCTTGTTATGTGCAATGGTTGGGAATGGGGAACAATTGACATCTAATCAAGTTTGTAAAACGATACAAGTTTTGATTCAAGGTCAACAATTCATTTTGGACCTCTACCTCTTGGAGTTGAGCAGCTCAGACGTAGTGCAAGGTGTCCAATGGTTGAAACAGCTTGGCCATATTTTCGTGGACTACCAAGCTCTCACCATGACATTTGTTCATGGGCCATCATATGTGGAATTGAAGGGTGATACCGATTTTAGCCCAAATCCACTCAGTTATAACCAAATATGCTAAGATACACAATTTTTCACTGCTTCCCCTTCAAGGCACATGCAGCACGTCCCCTTCCACTCACATTGATCAGATTCCATCATTCTTTGTTGACAACAATCCTGTGGTGTCTCCTTTGGCAATATTGGGGCTTCAAGACTGCTTTTGCACATGGCTCTCCTATCAAATTCACGTTGTCCAATGGCATGGCTTATCCCCTGATGATGCCATGTGGGAGACTTGGGATGAGCTACTAGCAGCTTACAATCTTGAGGACACGGTTGTTGTGGATGGGGGAAATAATGGTATGACAGAGAACGAGGCAGCCTAAACTAGTAGGTCCAAGAGGATTAGAGAACAGAATAAAGGAGCTGTATGCATCTATTATAAGGAGATCTGTTTTGCTGAGATGACATTCTATTAGGTCTTATGTTTGTATATTTTCTGTTTGAACGTCTAAGCACATAGAAGATCATTCTATCTTGCTATTTCGCCTTGTACCCTTCACTATATTGGATATGCAGAATCTAGTCAATATTTCCTTTCTCATATCTTATTCTAGGAGGCACCTCTCTGACCTCAAATTCAGAGGAATACATACCCTTTCAAACTTTAAGTACAATCATAACATATTCCAAGCCCAGATAAAGTACAAAAAAGAAAATTGCTGAGGAGCAATCGGATTTCCCATTCTTACCATGCAAAATCAATTATTTCTTCTTTAAAACATTAGGAATATCTAATTCAACTTATTTTAAATAGATGAATCATCTCAATGCCGCTGACCGTTGCCTTAATCTATATCCAAATGTTAATCACAACCACATTAATCCTTTCTGGTAAACATTTACAATTTCTTAAAATTTGGTTCTTCGCAACTTATATGTGAACAATGGCTTGCATTATTCATGCTCTTTTAGTCATCTAAAAAACTTCAAACAAAAAACTATTTTTTTCAACAAAATTTCTTAGGTTTTACTAGAGCGTCCTTTCTACCAAATTGCTATCAACTACAACAGCAAAACAATGTAGCTTACCTGATAATACTGGCGAAAAGCGGCCAAATCAGAGAGTGCCTGCTTGGATGAAAGATATTTCAAATTTTCTGTCTCCAAAGAATTAAACGGAGTGCTCTTTCCGTAGTAGCGATGTTCCAGAGAAACCAAAGCTGCTCCAAACTTCTTTGCCAGTACCTACAGACAAAAAAACAAGGAAATATGTTTATCTTGTTAAGTTTTCTTCAAAAACACCCACATAATTATCTATTGGAGCAAAAAGAAAAATCAGTCTTGTAATATATATATATATATAGAGAGAGAGAGAGAGAGAGAGAGAGATATTAAAACCACTCTTTTCATTTTCTAATTTTTTTATCAGTACAATTTCTTTCACTTTTAATTAGGGGTATTTTAGTCTAAAAGCAATTAATTAACTGGGTCTTAGGAAAATGAAACTGCATTTCATAAATAAAAAATGGAGAGTGCAAAGCAAATTTGGTCCAAGAATTTCAACTTACAGCCAGATAGTCATTTGCTATGCCATGGGCAGTGCCTTCACCACCGATTAACAAAAAAATCGGTCCATCAGGAATCCGGAAATAGTCTAGGAACTCATAGTAACGCTGCCGGAATTGTCGGTGATCCTGCAGTGCAACAACCAACTTTTTTAACGCACAATAACATTAATTTTCCAGAATTAAAAAAGCATAAAGAACTATAATGCACTGAAAATTGTGCTTCTAATGAGAAAGAGAGAGAAGGGGATACATAGGGAGAGAAGTGATCGAGGGTTTGGTCGAACCAGAGCGCCTTATTGGTGAGATATTTGCCCTCCGACAACTTATTGAGCAGCGTACGCGGAGGAACAAGGCCGTAACTGAACGCCGGAAAAGAAACAAACAGCAACAACGTTAACGCTGTCGCAATCACCCAATCCTTCTGTCTCATCGTCATTGATACTCAGCTTCCTCGAGCTTCAATTTGTGTTTCCGTGTCAAAATGAAATGAGGTGTAGAGGTTTCAAACCTCAAATATTAAAATATATGTGTCGTGCTCCACGATATCAAAACAAGAAAAAACTTCACAGAAATTGTTAAAAGCAACGTGCATAGTGTGCTTAATCTCTATTATATATAATGAAGTTTTGATTTTGATTTTGTTTTGCTTTCAAGGTTTATAACCAACAACTTGGTAATTAATTCTGGGATATTCAAGTTTGACATCCTAGAAATACTATTTTATCCACTTTGAAAGAACCACACTAACAATTAGCTATTTTAAAAAAAAAATTAACTCATATTTATAAGGCTAAAATTAGTTTAAAAAATAAAAATTCACATATAAATTTGAAGAGATAAAATAATTAATTTTGGAAAAGTAAACAACTATTTTTTAATTTTAAAATTAAAAAAATAATACTTTCAAGAAACAAAAAAGAAGCTAGATTTACGGATAAGATATCATCAATCTAAATCATTTCAACTCAATTCGAATAGTTTGACTTAAAGAACATGAGTAGAAGTCAATTCATCAATGTTATAATTGATCCACTTTTATAAAAAGAATTAAGAACGTTTCCTTATCCAAACATTTTTTTTATCTTTTTTTCACTTCTGGATTAATATTTTATTCTTTTAATTTAAGTTTTGGTTTAAATTATTTAATCAAAGCACATGTATAATATAAATATTTAAAATCTATATCAAAATGCATTGGTAAAATACACCAAAATAATATAATAGTAAAGGAAAATTATGAAATAATTTTTATTTTTTGGTATTCATTGATCCAAATCGTTATTGAATAGGTTGGTTCAATACGAATTTAGTCCAACCCAATTTTTTTAATCAAGTTACGGGTAATTTGTGTTATGAAATTTAAGTTAACCTATACTCATGAACATTCCTAAAACGCCACTTTTAAATCTAAGGATAAAAATCGTTTTCGATTTGGGAAACTAAAATAGAATTTGATCTAAACTTGAGATACTAGAAAAATACTTTAGTAAAAAATTTAAAATGTTGATTTCTACATTATTATTTTAATTATAGTATCAACATTGATGTGATTTTGGTTAAGTATCTATAACTATATATAAAGGTAATATTTTTTTACACATTTTACTTTCCAACATATCCTTTATTTTGTGTAAAATCAAAATATTTATTTTCTACTATCCTATCTCCCTTCCAAATTTTTCTATCCTTTTGCCTCTCATTTGTTCTTTCTCTAATTGACCATTTCAAATAAATAAAATAAAATGTATTAAGAAGCATATTAAATTTAAAATTAAAATGAACATTAATATATAAAATAATAAAAAATGTATTAATATAATTAAATTTCAATTCAATTAAACAGCATAAGAAAATTCCAACACAAAGATGCTATTTTATTGGCTAGTGTCAATAACAAGTATAACCATACTAGTTATGAGAGGTTTAAACACAGTATTTCCTAAATCTTAATTTTTTTTTTTCATTTTAGAAGATTAAAAAGAAAAACGACCAAATTTAAAGAACTAATAATATGTAAACCGTTATTTTATATTTTTGTGGAATTATTTGAAGGAGTTAAGTTGAACATATTAATGTGCTGGAACATGATATTTTAAATTTAAGTTAAAAATAGTAAATTTTTATGATAAAAAAAAAACACTTTCAAAGAGTAAATATGGATATATTTCATACATTTTAAACCTTATTCATTTGTTTTAGATTGAGAAGTGGAAATAATATAATGACAAAAAAAATGCTGAAAATGAAAAGTTAATTTCTTTAGATTAAGAGAAGTAGGTGAAAAAAAAATCATCTTCACTCTAAATCCAAATAAAGGCCAAATTAATTCTCGTTAATAAAAGTGAAAAATTTCCACTTCTTACAAAGTATAAAACTGTTTTTGCTTTTTACTTTATACTCTTATGTTTGTGTGGATGGCATATTATAAAACAATATTCATGTAGCATGCAAAAAACAATCCAATTATAAAATAATTGGTAATGAATGAATACTTTAATTGGTCCTTCTCCAACCTTTGTTTAATATATATATATATATATATTGTTAATTTGTTTAATGGGATGACAAACTTATAATCCCTCATATATTAATTTATTTATTAATGATGGCCCAAACCTCTCATTAGGTTAATTTTTTTATAATTTCATTCAAATATTTGTACACTTAATAATCACGTATCAAATAATGATAATGATATAATAGTAATAATATATTTAATTGTCACATACTTATATAGATAAGATTATCTCACTGGGATAATATTAATTAATAATCAAAATATAGATCATTAAACTAAATCACAAGTTAAACAGTTTGAAAATTCTTAAGTTACAAATAAGATGTATCAGATATACTTATCTAAATAAATAAATCATACTTTTACTAATTTAAATAACGGTTAATTTTCTATTTTGGTATAAACATTTTAAAAGATTTTCAAAATGTGTAATTTTACTTTTACATAAATAGATAAGTCCTATTAGATGATCATCATAACTTTACTGTGAAGAAATTGTGTCACTTAAGGCTTTGTTTAGTTAGGAGAGTGGATTTGAGAGAATGAATTTGAAGGAATTTGAGTGGATTGTGTGTGTTTGGATTAATGGATAGATGGTAAAGTTTGAAGAAATTTGAGGGGAATGATTATGAAAATTTGGAAATAATTTGATAGATATTATAGATTTGTTTTAATTTTTTTAATTGATATATTTCTGAAATTACTAATTGATCCATGTGCACATGGCAAACCCTTAACCCACTTAAAGGGGTATTTTGTAATTTTCAAAGTCATGACCTACTTTCCTAATTTCTACCTCATTTACTAGGACTATTTCCAAATTTCTATTTATATCTTTTCAAATCTCTTCATATGATCGAATCCCATCATGCAAATTCCTCCTAACTCATCCTCTCAAATTAGGTTAATCAAACAGAATGTATCCACCGCAATTCATTCTTTTTTTAAATTTATCCAAATTGGTTCAACTAAACAGACACTTAGACACGATTTTAGTTTGTTAAAGTTAAAGTAGTTGAAGTCATGTATGACAGACAAAGACAATTTTAATAGAAAATGATATTATCCTGAAATCATATTAAGGTGTCACATGTTTTGTTTGGAAAAAAATTTGGAAAAAAATTTGTGTATTTTAGTATTCAAATATTTGAACTCACTTCTCACTTTTCCGTTTCTATTAAGAAATAAATGAATTTAATCCTCATGAAATTATTTTGTAACGTGAGCATGATCTTCTTTTATATAATATAAATTAGTTTTATTTCTAATTATATAAAATCTTCAACATACTCTCGTATGTATATTTTTATATATGGACTTAGATATTCATAAATAGTTGAATAACGATTTAGACAACCTAAAAAAACTCTCATATTATATTATAAAATGAGTTTAACTACAACTCATCTTTACAAAATAGATTGGAAGACAATAATAGTTCTCACTGAAATTTGCATCATTTCATAATTACTCATATGATTAAATATTTTATATATTATTTTAAACTGAAAAATAAATGTCTTAATTATGACTAAACAATCTATTCAAACTTGTTTTTAAGCAACTTGGTAATAAAACGAACCAAAATCGAACAAGTTGACATGCTTTTTTACAGTAAATTCTTTAACACGGTTACTGTACCAAACCTACAATATTCTCCTACTTTATTCCTAATTTCAACTCTTCCTTTCTCTCAACAAACAGACCTAATTGCAAGTGATTTGGAGTCAGATGCAGTGATGTATGATTCAAGTAAAACTAGATTTGAATAATTCAAATAAAATCTCATCTTTAGATCTTATGAAAATATATGATAAAATAAACTCTTACTAGACACATTCAATTTTCAGCAAAAGATTAGCGACTAACAAAATTAATATATACTCTTAATATAATTAAAAAGGGGAAATAAATCCAATGATGGATGAACAACGTTCCCTTAGTCAAATTTCAGTTTCTGATGCTTTGAGGTTTGTACTCTTCCTTTAATATCTTTTCAATGACCTTTTCAGCTCAAGGCTTAAATTAAAGACAACAAAACCTTTCATTTGTGTATAATTATCAAACTCTTTTATTATTAATTAATACTATTATTATATAACAAATAGTAGGGTGACATATGTTTCCATATTTATTTCTAAATATATAATAGATATGGATGAATATGAATTTGGTAAGTACACCCAAAACACATGTTGGGTGAATGCATGGTGAACAAACTAGTAATCACATATAACTCTTCCCTCCATTGCACTCAGATAGCCACAAGTCCATATGCTTTGAAATCTGTAGCCTGACTTTGCGAACTGCATCTGGGGAGGAGCAGTTGTTCTCATTACCTGAAAAATATAAAGAATGCTTATCATCATGCAATTGAGCCAGGTATGACAATAATTGGAGTAGAAATGTCATACATACCTTCAACGGCCAAAGGAAACAGAGGACATCCTCGTAAATCAGTGCAATGAGCACAATTAGAACATGTGACAGTATAGGAAGGCACTGAAAGGAGTAATAACAATTAGGTAGCCATTGCAAAATGAAGACAGAAGATTATATATATATATATCATGATTGTATCAGATGATGATTCAACACTCTTCTTCCCATCTCCTTCATCTGTCTGTATTAGGCAAACAAATCTAAGAGTACTACCAGATCCTGTTTGAATCATACATAACCTATGATCGTGCTGCTAACATTCAAGCAAATAACTCCACCTGGGATTCTTGAGAAAAATACACACCAAAATAGGCAGAATAAAGAATGTTATTGACTAAATTCATTAAAAAACATATGGTAACTCACGATCAATAGATGAGGTTTGTTTGGATGCATGACGCCAAGGATCCTGTGAGCCATTTGAAAATATTATCTTCGAACCTGTTTATGTACACACCACACAGAAAGATGAGATCATGTCAAATTCAAGATGCTTGGTATAATAGTATATTAAGAGTAAAAGCATAAAAGAATGTAAAATATGAAGCATCCACACAGAAGGATGAGATCATATCAAATTCAGGATGCTTTGTATAATTCAGAGTAAAAGCATAAAAGAATGTAAAGTTTGATACCATAATGAAGTTTTATGATGAAGAATACATGCTTAATAAACTAACTTATAACGGTATGTACATGGTTCAGATTGAAATATGTAAACATAAAAGAGAATTTTTTATTTTTCAGAATTAGTTTGTAGTTTGTGTTTCAGGAAAACAATCGTGACAGTCTGGAGATATATGATAAAATAAAAGAAAAACTGGTACCATGAGGGTCATATAAGCATATTCTTTATAAATTTTTGGGTGTATTATTTCAATGAAGGGAAAAAAGAGAATACAAATTCATGCATAAGCAAGTTTCTAGACCAGCAATATTTGTGCCACCGTAGTATAAATTAGTTGCATTCACATCAGGGAAGACGCCCTCTCCAAAGACGTTTTTGCAAAGGTCCAAGTGGTATCTGTAATGTAAGAGAAAAGAGCCAATAACCACAATGTTAAAGAGTAGTGTAATAATGATATGTTAAATAAGAGCAAAGAATCCTGTCATTAGAGGAGTATAGAGAGTGAACAGTGAGGATAAAGAACTTGCTTTGTGTCAATTTTTGAGGAGCGAATACTATCATTAGATGGAGCCACCTGAAAGTTTGCAACTTCAGTGCAAACTTGAAACCACCATAATCGAGTAGAACTGTCTTCATTGATAGAAGTTTTTTTTAAGTACTCCTGGTCATAAATCTGTACATTAAAACCAAAGGTTCCAAAGAAGAACTCTTTGACATACTTGGCATAAGCATCCTGCATATTGAATTATATAGTTTCCATCAGATGTATTAGACTAAAAATACACAACTAACCCCAGAGGGAGACAGAGGAAGTGGATTTCATATTGACAAATGAAGAAGGATCTAAATGAAAAAATACCACCAAGTCCTCTCCAGCCTTCTTTGTTTTAACCATAGGATTGCATAATTTATCAGGAGTTCCAATTTGAATCTGTAAAATTCAAAAATACGGAAAAACGAAGACAGCATAATGAATTTGAATACAAGAGATGGAAATGAACAAGAGTAACAGCTAAAGTCATAGAGCTTACTGCTAAAGCAGCAGCATCAGCCACTAAATACATAAAGTCTCCATCTCTTTCAAGCTTCAAAACAGGGAGAAGGCCAAAATGAAACATGAAAATCATACTATATAGTCTACTGGGCAACATGATTCATGTTTTTTGGCAAAAAAAGTAACAAAGGAACAGATCATACATCATCTGCATTAAAAGACGCCTTCAGTTCTTCTCCATTGGTTGCAAGTTTGTGCTCAATGAGTTGAGTAGTTTCTTGTAATACTGCTTTACATTCAGCACCTGCTGACGTACCAACCTGCATGTTAAAGATACAACTAATTCAACTCAAAATTTGACTGAAATAAAATAAAAGGGAACTTCAAATTATTTATAGCATCTAGAGAAAAAATACATGAAATAAAAATCACTATCTTGACCTGTTGATCATATTCTGTGTAGTTATAAACAGAAAGAACAACTGCAGAACTTGCCAGACTTCCACAAGTTAAATGGGGAAACTTGAGACGGAACCATGCACTGAGTGCTCCAGCATATGAGCCACCAAAAACGAACCAGGGGTTTTCAATTTTTGTTCCACTGCGCTTTGCATTTAAGGAATTCTACGTGAAAATGACAGCAAGAAATCAAATAAAACGAGCAGCAATCTAATAAACCATATAGTGGATTAAACTGAAGTGAAAAAACAAACAAAAGATGGAAGTATATTAAACTGACAGACAGATACAAAAAAGTATTGAAGAAATATTAACACAAAGAAATTGCTTGATGAATTGCCAGATGTGCATTAATCAAACAAGCATGCTGGAAACTATAGAACTTGAAACTACTGCATGCATGTGTGACTATTGTACATTTAACTTGCATTACCTATGTTCCTGTAGTGATCTAAACAACTTCAAACTTGCCTGATAATACTGACGAAAAACAGCCAAATCAAAAAGTGCCTGCTTGGATGAAAGATATTTCAAATTTTCTGTCTCCAAAGAATAAAATGGGGAACTCTTTCCATAGTAGCGATGTTCAACAGAAACTATAGCTGCTCCAAACTTCTTTGCCAGTACCTATAGATAAAATAAAATAAGGATGAATATTTGTTTATAATATTATCTGTTCCTGGCAAAAGCCACACAAATTTACTAGTAACGCACTTTGCCAGTACCCCCGTAGTGTTGATTTAATAAGTCTCAATTTCATAATTTTTACAAAGTTTTTAACCAATTAGAGTAAATGTTATTATTATTATTTTCTTTATTTATTTTCATTATTCATATTATTTTATTGAATTATTATAAATAGAGTGAAGGCTTGAAAAAATACCTCAAATCTCCCATAATAAAATAAGGACACATTTCCGCATTTTTCTCGGTTATTGTGCTGCAATTAAAATTTGGGAATCCCACACCATTAGTAAACTAATCATTTCCCTATTTTTTTTGCTTCCTCCGTCTTTGTTATTTATTTACTAAATTCCCTGTTAAATTGTGTATCTACCTCCTCATAAGAAATAAATGCCCGGAAATATCTAATATTTTTTTTTTTTCGTTTCTTTATATTAGTTTTAATTTTGAATATAGATTGTTTTCTATTTATTTTTTAAAATTTTAAGAACATATATTTATTATAATAGATAGATAAAGAAATGAATAAAACACAATTAACACTATATAATTATTTTATTAAAATTAGAAAATATTTTTATTTTTTAAAATTTAAAAGACGAATAAAAAAGGAAACAACCAAAACAGAGAGAAAAATAAGTACAATACAAAATTATATAACTATGATATTAAAATTTAAAAAAGTTATTACTCTTAGATTTTTTTTTTCTATTCTTGTAAAACAATATTAAAAATCATATAAAAAATAAAGTTGCTAGAGAGTAGGGTATAGTGACTACATAGTACATAATGGTATTGCGGGATGAATGCAAGCAATAGAAAGGTGGACCAATATTAGCAACTTACACCAACATAGTCATTGTCTATCCCAGTCAATTCACTTTCACCACCGATTACCAAGAAAATTGGTCCATCAGGAATCTCAAAATACTCTACAAACTCATAGTATCGTTGCCGAAATTCAGGGTGATCCTGCAGAATTAGCCAAAAGAACAAAGAAATTGGAAGAATAAACCACTCCACATTTCTCCTTGGAAAAAAGTTAGCTTGCTAAGTTAAACTCCAAAGTAACGTAAAGGGTTAGCACGTAAGCTAAGAAATTCCATTCTACTTTACATTTGCAGAGAAATAGAGAGAGAGAGAGAGAGAGAGAGAGAGAGAGAGAGTGATACACGGGGAGAGAAGTGATCGAGGGTTTGGTGAAACCAGAGCTCCTGAGTGGTGAGAAAACTTCCCTGGGACAGCTTACTGAACAGCGTACGAGGAGGAACAAGTCCGTAACTGAAAGCAGGAAAAGAAACAAACAGCAACAACGTTAACGCTGTTGTCATCACCCAACTCATTGCTACTTTGGTTTTTTCCCTGTGAAAATAGAATACTGTTTTAGAAGACGATGATATTTAAGTGTGTGGGGGGGTACTACTGCACAATACAAAAGAATAAATGTGAATAAATGAAAATGCAATTTCTTGTTGGATTTGTGTTTTACATGAAGACTCCTTATACGTGTGGTCATAAATGGAGTGCAAAATGTTCATTTTTCCACTAAGATTATCAAGGAGGATGAAAAAAAATGGGGAGAAGGGTGTTTGTTTTTTTTAGTTCCAAAGGAAGTGGAAGGGGAGCTGATTTTAGAAAAAAAAATTCTTTTGTACAAGAGAATATTTAATATTCTTTTACTAGAATTTCTAATCACAATAACTATAATAAAAAAGGTAAATAAGTTTTTTTAACTTTTATGTATGGATCCAAGATGTAGGACTTGTTATGTATATCTCTTGGAGAGTCTCATACTTCTCATCTTCGCGACATTTATGATATGTTAAATGATAAAAAGCTTCACTAGCTATACATTAAGCAAATGTGTTATGGATTATTATGTCTTCTTAAATTTGAAGTAATATCTTATATTATTTGAAGGGATATCGTTAAAAGGTTATATGATTACTTTTGGTATCTAGATTTAGATCATAAAGGCTAACAACAAAGTTATGAGAGAAAAGGATGAAATGGAAGCTAGAGAGGAGCCGGACGTGGTATTTAGAAGAAGAGAAACGAAGGCTATTTAAATAAGGATGAGGCCGAAGAAGATAGATTATTTTAATCCAAATGACCCAAACGTATAGGAATTTTCTTCTTGATGTTGAACCTAAAGGATTTTTTCTTCCTACACCCCATAATTACTACTATACCTCTCACATATTTCAATGGTAACTTTCGGATTACCTATTTTGAAAATCTTCTAGAACAAGTTTTCTAGAAATCTTTCCGAACAACATTTCTATAAACCATGCAGAAAAAAGGTTCTCTAACAATGCTTTTCAGAACAAGGACAGTGAAAGTATCTCGCTATATCAACTTTGCTTTGAGTCATCATATACTTTTAGTTTTTAGTTCAAAGTGTTCAAAATTGAATTATGGTAAAAACAGGGTGACAAACATTGTTGTCTTCCATTTTTATTTTTAATATACATATTATATATATATATATTAATAAAAAAAGAGAAAGAGTTAAATTTAATATATTATTTATAGTACACACATTTCCGTAAAATTGTTATTCTTAGTATTTCTATTCCATTTGTAATAGAGAAATATAATATATCTAATTATTATTAATTAATTTTAGAAGTTAATTTAAAATTAAACAAAAGTTATAAATTAAGAATAATTCTTCCTGTAGCAAATAAATCCTTTCCCTTATACTATATCTCTTGTGAATTAAAAAATCTCCTTGACTTAAGTCTCGTTAAATACACCTCAGCTTACTTTATTATTAGAAAAGAAAGAAGGAAAATGGAAATCTTCCATAACCTGAGGAAAGTATTTTTTACAATTTATTAAAATTTATCGTAAATATAAGAATGTAATGATATATGAGATTCTTATACAAGATCTCTATAATTTATTGATGGGGGCGTGGAATGAAGTAATTAAAATAAGAAATATTTCCACAATCGGGTAAAGGAGGGATATTCGTATTTCTTTTTTCACAACCTTCTTCTTTCTTATCTAATTAAATTTACAATTGTAGAAAATGATTTAATAAAACATTTTTTTTTTTATAACACGAATGAAGAACTACCCCTCCTTTTACCATTAAACAAATTTTTTGCTCACATTATTTGGGGCAATTGAATTTTTTTTTATATTAACCATTCTCGAGCAGCAAAGTTTTGTGTTCTTACTCTTCGTATTAATTTGTCTAAATTTTCGTGTGCATCTTTATCATTTTTTTTATATTGATATATTTAGTTTCAAATTACGTTTGACCATTAATAGATTTTTTAATGCAAAATTTAATCCTTATGAAAATTTAATTATATAATTGATCAGTCTATCTCTTCAAATTTTGATTCAGTATCAATACATAATCCAATTATTAATCGATATTTTCACTAATAATATCTCATACTAATATTTATCTAATTATAATCGTAGATCTTCAATTTTTTATAAGATCTAGTTGTATAAGTAATAACATATTAAAGTGTACTAAAATTACTTAATTTTGAAAGACGGTAAGATCAAATACATAATTAGATTTGTACAAAATAATTTCTTGTCTCATTTTATTGTAATAATCAATTTATATACAATAAATACAAGAGTATAATTAAGCTATAATCAAGCAAACTAATCAGACTATAATCTGATAACCTAATTAAATTATAATTAGGGAAACTAATTAGGCTAACAAAAACATACATTTAATGATAATTATCTGTACAATTTTACTCATATATGTATCATATATATGCTAACACACCCCGCAATCGAAGCGGGAGGTCGCCGAATGCTTATATTGTCCCGAAAATCCTCAAATAACACCAACGAAAGATCTTTGGTAAATATATCTATAATCTGATAACGTGATGGGACACGTAACACTTGAACCTGGCCACAAGCCACCTTTTCTCGTACAAATGTATATTCATCTTAATATGCTTAGTGTGTTATTGCTGAATAGGATTACCAGCAAGATATATAACACTAACATTATGGCAATACACCAATGTAGCCTTCTGAATAGGACAACGAAGCTCCAATAACAAGTTTCGCAAACATGACTCAAAAACCACATTGGCAACCCCTCGGTATTCTGCCTCTACACTTGAGCGGGATAAAGTAGTTTGACATTTAACGGACTAAGAGATCAAGTTATCACCCAGAAAAACACAATAACCCGACGTTGAACGTCATGTATTGAGACACCCACCCCAATCAACATCAATATATGAAATAAGAGTGGATGTGGAAGATGAAAAAAGGTGAAGACCAAAATCCATAGTACCATGTATGTTGCGCAAAATGTGCTTAAGAGCATGCATGTGCTCCACTCGTGGGTCATGCATGAATAAGTATACCTGTTGTACAACATAAGTAATATCGGGTCTCATGAATGTAAGCTATTGAAGTGTCCTTAGAAGTCTCCTATACAAAGATGGATCCTCAATCGGTTTGCTCGTAGTAGCACCAAGCTTCAGTTTTGTATCAACCGGAGTAGGAGATAGCTTACACGATGACATGCCGACACGATCAACGATCTCAGCAGCATATTGCTTTTGAGATAAAAATAAATCACCTTTATGACGAATTTTAATCTTAAATTTATTTCAAAATTACATTATTTTAAATTTCATAGAAAAGAAAGGAAAAATTGTTAGAAGTTTTAATAATGTCTAGTAATATTGATCATACATAGTGGATAATAGATTCAAGGTTTTCGTTCTACATAACTCTTATTTGTTTATGATTTTACTATGATTTTAGGATTTTATATAAGTTTTCAATTAAGAAAATAAATATTGCAAGATAACTATTATTTAAACCCTAAAGTTCAAGTTGCATGATAGAATTGAAAAATGGCTTGAGGAAGTTAGTTATGCACCTAACTTCAAAGGTGAGAAGGGAATTTTGAAAGTAATGAGGGGATCCATATTTGCCATGAAAGGTATGAGAAAGAACGACCTATATGTTTTAGAAGGTGCATTGATTTCTAGTTCAATATTAATTATTGAGTAGACCATCATGTACAAAACGAACTTATCACACATAAAGTTGGGTCATGTAAGTCATAAAGACCAAAGTTGATGGATTAAAATTTTGTGAACACCACTATAAAAAAACATTTTAGGTCAAATTTAGTGTTAGACAACAAAGAAAGAAGATTACTCTTTATTATGCTCATATTTATCTATGGGGACTGTTTGTCACTCTTAGACATTAGTGTGATATTTTCCAATCGATAGTAGATGATTATTCAAAAAAGTTATGGATATATCTTTAGAAGACAAAAGATGAACCATTTGAGAACTTCAAAAGTTGGAATTGTCTAGTGGAAGCCAAACTAGTCTGATGGTGTGGAGGGTCAAAATGGATAATAATCTTGAATTATATTTAAAATTGTTCAATATTTTATGTAAGAAGAATGGCATAGCAAGACATCAAACATAGTTAGGATTCCTCAACATAATGATTTAGTAAAGAGGTTTAATAAGATCATTATGGAAAAAACAAGATGTATATTGTTGATTGTTGGAGTTTCAAAGGTGTTTTAGAATGAAGCTACTACTATTGATGGCTACCTGATCAACAAATATCCCTCAACTACGTAGAATTTTTTGTTCAGTGTCCTATACTCACATTAGGCAAGGTAAGTTAGAAGCACGTGTTGCAAAATGCATGATTCTAAGATGTCCATAAGAAGTAAAGTCACATAGATTGTGGTGTCTTGAGGCATAATTTAACGCATATCATTAGTGTAGGTGTTGTCTTTAATAAAGCTAATTCTATAAGCAAAAGGTTTCAGAATGTCCTCTTAAGAGTAGTTGCAAGGATGAGAAGAATAACATTGAGGTAAAAACAGGTAAACTATCTAACTTTCTACAAACTAATGATATAAACAATCAAGTAAAAGAAGGGTTCAACTGATGAAACTGAAGAATAGTGAGTTTATGATTGTTACAATATTATTAGTAGAAGAGCAAAGAGAATGGTCAAATATACATTGAAAAACATTTTCAATATGTTTTATTTTCAGTTTTTAATTCATTTCCTTTTAAAAGTAATAAATTGTGTTCAATACATATAATTACTTTAATTTTATATTTTTAGCTCATATGACATTGCTTACTAATTTTGTCATAAATTTTTTTATAAATATTATTTTTAGTTGATATCAATTACATTGGATTCTACATTTACGTGGTTTCAAGATGAGCATATGGTTCACTATATTTGGAGTTTTATGCTATTTTCTATTACTCTTGTTAAGTTGAGGCCAAATTTATTGAATTTTTATATACAAACATATGTAGATTCAATTTTTCTTGTTTTAGTTTAGACTTTTGTAATTACACTTATAGAACTAATTATAACTCACATTTAGAGTCATGTTTACTTCATATATATATATATATATATATATATATATATATATATATATATATATATATCTTGTATATA
>Ga0209489_103444_pt1 | contig 30852 bp, 21 predicted proteins | sample SiratrowhiteBW_FD_187527 | JGI IMG/M metagenome (GOLD analysis project Ga0209489, IMG submission 187527) | Root nodule microbial communities of legume samples collected from California, USA - Siratro white BW (SPAdes) (version 2) | ecosystem: Host-associated > Plants > Roots > Nodule | place...
GAAGAAGAGGAAGTAAACGAGGAAATAAACGATCCCTTCTACGATAATGGAGATGATTGTTTTGGGATTATTCCCATGCCATGAATAACAACACAGACAGGATCCCTTGGATAAGAATCCTGCCAAAAGAAGATTGATAAGACCTCAACCAAAATGACAAGGCCTCTCTGATGAGACCCTTGTTAAATGACAAAAGTGATATGGGTAAACTAAAAAGTGGAACTGGTTAATGACCCGAGTGGTTACCAGCTCATATTCCCACTTCCTTTACACGCTGTTGGAACCTTTTTCCTGCGTGTTAATGAAGGAAGGCTCTGGAATACACTTTAATATCCAACACACGCCGAGAAAGCAGCCTGACAAGACAGCTCTTCAGAGAATCTTGTTGACTAAGCCACCAAAAGCATATTCCTTTATAATTATTGTAAGAATTTGTAATACTTTCAATTCCGCAATTGAGCGAGATTTTGAAATCCGCCAATTTGCAACTTGTATAAATAGAGAGCAAGGCCAGAGGAAAAATCATCAGATCATCCTCTATTCTCTATCTTTCTCTCTTCTCTCTAAACCCTTTGTAAACATTGCTCCCTTGTATAATGTTCTAGAGCTCAGACAGTTTCAAAATAAAAGAATCGTGTTTGAACGTATTCAAAGGATCTTAACCTCTTTGTAAGTCTTTTAAATCCTGGCAAACTTTTATCACCTTAAAATGCTTTATATTTGCGTCTTCCGTCTAGACTCTGGTATATATATATATATATATATATATATATATATATATATATATATATATATATATATTAAGATTAATTGAAATTTTAAGACTTTTATCAAAATTTCATCACTCAAATCATCAATAAAAATGTGAAAATAAAATTAAAAATACTTCTTAAGCATAATCCCACTACAAACTTAACAGAAAAATCAAAGTTAAATTTATCGAATGTAATGAGAACATGAGTTTGGCGTGAAAGAAAAATCAGTTGTGGGTGTGATTGTAAAAAGGAAGGGAAAAATAAAATTAGTTGTGGGTGTGATTGTAAAAAGGAAGGGAAAAATAGAATCAGTCTTAAAATTTTGGTAATTTATTGCTGTATAATGTTAGTTTATAGCATGTATAAATATTTTTTAATAATTAAACATGCATTACGATATAAATGCTTCTATAAAAAATGATAAGAGATAATTAAAATATTCACTGAGACTGACTAAACTGGATTGAACATGTGGTTAACTAACTAGATCATTGACTTGTTATAAAAAAAGATTAAAAAAATATCTCAACACTGCTCTATTTACTTGTTTTTGGTCATACACAACCATACACCCCACACATCTTTTAACATTATTATTTAGTGTTTATATTTAACGTGTATGTTAACATAAATATTTAGAGTGATCATTTACGTGTATTATTTCTTTTATATATATATATATATATATATATATATATATATATATATATATTATTTGAAATTTGGTTTTAATTTTTTATATTAGAAAGCAAGTGGATTGAATAAAAAAAACTAAAAATTAGCATGTTATGAATAAACTTATTTAATTCACCACTTCTTGAGAGTAGACTATTTTTTTAGTCAATATATGAATGAATCAGATTGAATTGATCTGTTAAATAACTAACTTGTGATAGGTGGGACTAGATCCGAAATCCCATATTTACAACTATAATATATGATCATATTTAAAATTTATAATAAATGCATTAATTACATTTTTAAACGTGTTAAATCTGATAAATTAAATAAAATAGTTAAAAATATCTTGAAAAACTTTAGCATTGATTTCTTAAACACATGACGGTTAAATAAATGATAAAAAATAAAAAATAAAATAAAATAATAGTATATATACTATAACGAGATTGCAACGTTGTTGAGGTGCCGAGGATTCGTCTTTTGTGCGTGAATGTAGAGTTTCTGTGAGTTGGAGGAGTAGCTTGAAATCTCGGTCCTTACTCTCTGGGTATTCATTTTCTTTTGCATGTTACGGATTTATTCATCAATCTCTTTCTCTTATTTCCTTTCTCTTTCCAATGTCAAAAGGAACAAGATGGGTCCTTTATTCTTTTCCTTTTATCAACATGCATTGGATGTTTTATGGTGAATTTATTGTACCCTGAACTCATTATTGTTGCGTTCTGAATATTCAATTTTTACTCTTGATTCTTCCATATAAAGGTTCATTATCCTCACATATCTGACACCAAATCAACTAACTCATAAAGTCACAACAAGTACATTGAAATAATTTAACTACACACCCTAATGTTCCTTTTTTGGTATGTTTCTTCTTTTTTGTTGTTACTGCCATGATATAATATCCATTTTTTATACTAACAAGAGAATTACTGGCAAGTTCCTTTCTTGGACAAACTTTATTGTTGTCTGAAATTTATTGAAAATCACAGATTTTGGTGATTCTGCATCACATTTATGGATTCTCTCCTAATTTTATAGTTTTCAATAAATTTAAACCGGGTGAATTTGAGAGTGTGTTAACACTCTTTTGTTAACATACTATGCTTCTTCTTCTGCAACATTCTGAATACTGGTAGCAAGAGAGTGATATTGATGTGAGAAAAACCTTTTACTGATTCTTTGTTACTTTATTTAAGGTTTGTAGGTACCAGTTGTTCTTTGACGCAATGGGAGTGTTTGAGTCCGCCCTCTCTCTGTGGTGCGATAGTGATCAGCATTGCTTGCAATTGGCCAAAGAGAATCTGAGCAGTGTTAGGGAGTCAGCATCTTTCTATCTGGGTTTAATCAGTGTCATTGTTTGGGTTGTTGCTGAGATACCTCAAATAGTCACAAACTATAGAACAAAGTCTACTGAGGGCCTCTCCCTCACTTTCTTGGTCACATGGATAATTGGGTAACTTGACTTTCCATTAAAATTTCCTATGGACTACCTGCATTTTTGTTATTTAATTCAACCTATTCATGTTCTTGTTTATTTGTTTGTTCTGCTGGTCTGTTTGAATGTCTGGCATATATTGGTAGTTACGAAATTCATTCAACTCTGAGTTGAGTTGAGATTAGTAGGTTGGTGAGTGAGATCTGTGCAACTAGCTTGTTCACTCCATGTTTGAATTCATGGATTGAAGGGAAGACTATGTTGTAAGAATCTTTCTGGTATAATTGAAATGAAAATTTCAGGACAAAGTTTTATACACTTTTTCAAATAAGCTCATTCTCTAAACCCTTTAAGTCTCATTTTTAAGGATATGCTTACCTGATCCAAAGAAGAGGTAAAGACTAGGAAAACATAGTTTTAGGTTCTATATTAGTTTGAGTGCATTCTATTGTTCATTAAAAGAATCACAGCTCTCTGTTGAAGGGGAAGGGAAGAAAACATCATTAAATATGTTGGTAGACACAAACCTCAATGTAAATTTCTGTTTATTTTGAGCGGTGATTCATAACAAATATTTAATAGTTATGAGTAGGAAAATGAATCTACCTAGGCTGGGTAGCTTGGGTACACACATGAATGGGTGAGAGTTGTGTACGGCTGTACAAGTGAGATCCACGTGCTTGTGTCTATCTTGGCTACCTAGCATGTATACTTGATAGAGATTTTTGAATAAAATATGTTAACTATCTTGATACAATATATTTTCTACTGCAGAGATATATTCAACCTCCTTGGATGTCTGCTGGAACCTGCAACTGTGAGTGTATCTATTTTCTTTTGTTTCTTGAAGCTTTTTGTTGCTTGTATTTTTTGTAGCCATGTTTAAAGTTTGCATTACTTTCTCCCATCTGTAACATTCATGCCATTTTTCATAAAAAATATAAGAAAATATGTATATAAAAATCACAATACTGTTGAAAAACAGAAGAAAAATGTAAGGGTAGGATTAGGCATTAGCCAACTAAATCATTTTGTTCTCAAATAATTAATTTGCAAAAGAGAAATATTTTCACTTTGCTCACTCAGAATTAGTTGGGAAGGTCCCTATGTTCTATGAGATGATAGTTTGAATAACTCAGATTTAATTTAGTTTTTATAATTTTATTTATTCATTCTGTTCCTATAGTTACAAAAAAATTTATACTTAAAATATTCCCTTTTAGAATAGACACGTCATTTTTAATCCTTTCCCGTCTTTGTTATAACTTATAAGGACTAAAATGGATAAAATGAGATGCGTTGGGAGCATCATGAGCATTTGTTTTCCTATTTTCCTAATATTTTTCGTGTTGAACTTGTTATGGATCATATGCCCATTGTTGATACTTAAATCAGTAAGGGTATAGAAAGTGATTTCTTTATTTCTTATTTATGCAGCTTCTTACTCAGTTATATATGGCAGTGGTGAGGACTCTATCCAAAGATTGAGGGGTTTAACTACCTACAAAATCATCCTTTCATCTGACCTTTCTGGCCTCAGCCAGTTGATCTGACATTTTCCTGATGTATTAAAATGCAGCTCTATACCATTATAACTCTTGCTCTTGGTTTACAAACCATTTACTATGGACATTTATATCCTCATCTAAAATACCGGAGACAGCTCAAGGTGCAAGTCCCTACACTTTATTTCTTCCAATTATCATTGTTTTTTCAAAATCAGAATCTTTATATCTCACTCCTCATTGAACTGGAGTCTGATGCCTCAGGAAGGTGAATGTATGTAGAGAGAAAACAGCTGAATAATTCTATACATATATACTTTTTCATATTAAATAAAGCTAACCCTCAAATGACAGATGCTTGGAAAATTATGCTTCAGTGTGTATGCTGTATAGCACAGATTCCTGTTCACATGGGAATAAAAAAAATGAAAGCTCAAGTTCAATATAAAACAAGCCCAAGTTAAATGAACAGGAAGCATGTGTATGGATCTGTAAGAGTCAGAATAACTTTCTGAGAAAAAATAAGCTGTTGAGAGTTACTTTATTAAATGTGTCTTGCCTTTTACTATATATGGTCCGATTGTTAATGAAAACTTTTGGTTGTCTTATAAGCTAAACCAACTAAACTGTATGAGAAGATTATAATCATTTGATGTGTCTTATCCCCAAGGAGAAAAAATTGACTAGCTATTTGTATCTGCAGATAATCCACATCATGTAGATCACAAAATAAAGTTTTATCATTTTCTTAGTACCATGTTAGAATTTAATTTTTTATTAGAAATATAATCTAATAAACTTGCCTAGAGTTTTTTGCATTTGCAGGATTCTAGTCTCTTGAGACATATGCTCATAGTAGGTTATAAGGAAAAGACACAAAACATGCTTATTTTGTCTAATAGGTTTTGAGAAACATTACACGACGAGTTTATTAAACTCTAGACAAAATTTTGAGGAACTGCAGACAAGTTTAGATACTTTATCATTTTGGTTTTATATTGTATTTTAGCATTCTAAACATGAGCAGGTTGAGACATTCGCAAAAACTGGACAAGGGGAAAAAGCCGGTGATTCTGAGCAGAGTATTGGATTTGAAAATTCAAAGAGAAACTCCAATCCGAGTTCTCCTATTCCTCTTCCAGCACATCCTCGAAGAATTGCTACTGGAAGTGAATTATTCTACCAGTAATTAATCTTTCTCAAAAATCTATTAAAAATGCGCAATGCTCTATTTTCCTAGTCAACTTCAATCTCCTGACGTATTAAGTTTAAAGAAACATATTGGATTCCCTTAATCTTGGGCTGTGTGACTGAAAAGATCATGACATTTTATGTAAGATTTCTTAGTTTGAAATTCAAATATCTGGTTTCAACAGGTTGTTAACCATTATGAACTCTCAATTTCTTTTGATTGAATGCTTTATTATCTTTTCTTTTAAAAAATTTCCTGAACAAAATGGTGAAGATTCACTGATATTTGTCTTCTTTCTCTTTGTCTTGCTCTTTATGCATGGTTTCTTTTGTTTTAATGTAAAGTGAATAAGCACAGTTTTGCTCAGAATGAGTTTTAGTTGGCTTTTCTTTCTCAAGCAAAGAAATTTATAATCTGTAATTTTTTTAGTGTACTCTTTTCGTTTTGAATTCATAGGTCAGCAAGATATTTGTCTAAGAGTCACACTCCAACAACGGGATCCATCTTAGCACAGAGAATGGGATCTAGTACTGCTTTAGATTCCATACAAGAGAGCTTGCTTGGTTCGGCCATTGCAACACGATCTGCACCAGCTTCAACCATGAAGAATACTCTTTGTTTAGTAAGCATTCTAATTCTACTACTATTCTTTTACATAACTACAAGGGTGCCGTAATTGAAATCTAAATGCATCTAGCCTTCGTTCAGGTTTCAACAGTAACTTTTCTTGGTGCTATCAACCTGCTTCATTTGAGTAAAAATATTAACCCGATGGGCTCAAACCCGCGGCAACAATTTGTGATTCAAGTTGGAAGAAAGCTTCTTCAGGTAATGCAAATTGCAACTTTGATTACTATATTAAAAATTAATCATCCTGTTTTGATGTCCTTCTAACTGTTTGTAATATATAGTTCGTGTATGTCCTATAAGAGTATGAATAACCTGAACAACAAATAAAATTTATATTTTTTATTTGTGATTTGAAACGTTTTGGTTATTGCTAGTCAATATTAGGCGATTGCTTACATATTAGTTGCTAATGGTGAGGGAGAATAACATTATTTCTCTGGATGACTAAAGATTCAGTTAAAGTTGTTCTTAAGGTATATTTGGTTTCAAATTTTTATGCATGTTAAAAGGAAAAACAAAAGAAGAAGAAATTTACTCTTTCATATTTGTCATAAATTCTTAGAGCAATTGCAGGTTGGCGATGACCAGTTGCTAAAAACTGATGTTTCTGGAGGCAGTAGCATTGGGACCTTCCTTGGTTGGGCAATGACATTTGTATATTTGGGTGGAAGGCTGCCTCAGATTTGTCTAAATGTGAGTTATATAATTGTATTCCTTAGCTTAGGTTGGAATTCATGACATTAGACTTTTTTGTTTAACTGCTACGGAACAGTAGTGATTCATCCTCTCACTTGTATAGTCATTCATCCTCTAATTTCTATTTGATCATACACTTTAAGAAAGATTGATTCGTTTTGTTAATCTGAATGTTTATATTGATACACAACTCGTCAATTTTGCAGATCAAAAGGGGTCATGTTGAGGTTAGGCACTAACTATTAAAGCTGTGATCCTTTATGCATTTTGTCTTGTTTATCATTTAGCAACTGAAAACTTTGGGAGGGAATATGGAAGATAAGTCTCTTCCCTTCACCAAATCACTCTTATGAGAGCAGGAAAAGAAATTTTTTCTAGTTGCATGAAGCAGTGTCAGCCGGATCTTATAGTTGCATCTTACTTTTGCAGGGACTAAACCCTTTGATGTTCATGTTTGCCGTACTTGGGAATTCCACTTATGTAGCCAGGTATCCTGCCAGTTTATATTATCTTCTCTACTTAAAGTTTCAGCACCACAGTGACTTTTGCCAACTGAAAATATTGAGGGTATGAAATTATTAAAATATATTTAATGAACATTTATTTTGTCTTTTTGATGCCAGTATACTTGTGATCAGCTTGGATTGGGCAAAAATCAAACCAAATTTGCCATGGCTAGTAGATGCTGGAGGGTGTGTCCTTCTTGATTTCTTTGTATCCATTTTTTATTAATTTATCTTTTCCTAATTATTCTTGCTAGAGAGAAGAGGGTTCCAGGTGGTGAAAGTTATATATGAAGGACATCAAAGATAACTTTAGAACTTAGCTCATTAACTTTCAAGTTAGTATATTGATTATCCAAGGTCGTTTAGTCTAAGCATGCAAGAGTTAAGGACCATTTAAATTGGAATATATATCCTTATTATACTCTAATATTTAGTTTCAAAAACAATAGAGTTAAAATATCAGGCCATATGTGTACATGAGATTCCTTTTGAGCCATGCAGAGTTTGCTGGCAGAAGAAATTTGTCTACCTTAATATCTGCTTTAGATCTTACTGCAGTTTGTATATTTCCGCTATTGTTCCTCCCAAGCCCTGTAAAGTAATTACAAAATTTTGTGTCCTGAGGAAGAAACAAGGAGTTCCAGGTCTCTCTCTCTCTCCCTCTCTTGTGTGTATGTGAGCAAGCATGTATGTGTGCCATTTGGTATCTGTTTGTGCACACCATGCATTTGGATTTCAAACATCTATCTATCTATCTACCTTTTGAGTCATCATTTTATTTAGCAAGTTCAGTGGCATTCTTTCATAAATCTAACATAGCTCTTCATTGCAGTCTAGCAATCTCCACGAAGTTGTCCTAGAAATATGAGCATAAAACTGAATTGGTGAATGGTGACTATTGTCAGCTGATTAATTGTTACAATCATTGGCATGGTGGCCATAAAAGGAAAAGGAAGTGATTCTGTTTATTTGATCTGCCAGCAATTTTGTTAGAGGTTGATGCTTCCGATTTACATTCCCTTTCAACTTTGATGTTTTTGGTTCCTGAGAATTTCGGCCAGACATTCTTAGAACCAGTTCAATTTTACTTGAGGCCTTTTATGAAGACATTTTGCACACACTCAGAGTTAGCTGTCAATCTTCAATTCAATCAGAACTTTATGTTTTGTTTGCCTGAGTCAATAAATAATCAATGAAATTATGAAACAGGCTTTTATTTTTTATATCTAAATGCTCTTTATTATGTAGTCAGTATTCATGGTCAATCAGACTTGCTGTGAATCAGTAATATATTCTGCTCCAGTCTTCTCAGGCTTTCAAATTAAACAGTTATTTGGTAATTTTATATTTTTTTAGTTTAAAGGTTAAATTTTGGTTGAGGGTCTTGTTAACAAGTACTCTAAACTGTTTAAGTGATATTAATTATTAGATACACTTTATTAAATGCTTTTAATTTCTTCAACAAACATGTGTTAAATGGCTTACATTCTTGACATGACAAGTATCTTTTTTCTATAAAAATCTGTCACTTTGTTTCCTTGATTAATGGACATTAGTCAAACTTTGAACGAAATGTAGGCACAATATCATAGAAGTTGTTAACGATATTCTATAATTAAAATTGAAATTTTATCTTAATAATTCAGACAATAAAAGTCGTCATTAAAGGCAATGAGAAGGTTATTGAGGTTAAATTTGAATTTTAAGTAAAAAAAAAAAAAAGTTACTTGTCGAAATACACCTAAATCTTTCCTTTAGCCTTGAAATAAAACCTGCAGATAGTGTATGAGTCTTGAGATTTGTAGGAAAAGGAAATTTTCTGAAAAAATTTAGCTTATATATTTTCTAGTATGTACACGTTAACAGAAACATTTTTTTTTTTAGTTTTTGTAAAATCATATTCCACAATTTTCTCTTTTAAAAAAAGAGTGAAATCTAAATAAACTGAATTTAATATGTCAGTATAGGGTACTGTAATTTAAATATGACATTTTTACGTAGTTGCAAAAGGGATTATGATGAATTATAAGTAAAGAAGTCTCCCCAAAAAATTATAAACTCCTTTCCTCTATCCTTTTTCTGGGTTACATAAATACACAAATTGTGAAATCATGGCAAAGGCTTTTGCATATTGTGACTGCTTTTTTTACTTTAGGATGCTATTCTCTGATAACTACACGAGAGAACTCTTCCCTCCAACAGAAGGAAAGAAAAAATTTGCATGTTGTTTGAACTAAGGGCAATGTCTTGAAAAGATGTTCACTTGTATTCATAGGCCACAAGATGTTCCATGGTAGCCTTAAGCTTGGGAAGCTTTACCCTTGGGGCTTCAGCAGAACCATTAGACCCTTGAGGACAGAACACAATGTACACTGATGCATCACTACAAAGTTCTAGATCATACACACGCTGCCCTGAAGCATATTCCCCTAGAAGTTTGTAAGATCTTTCTGATTGATCCATTGCAACACAAATATCCTCACTACCTGCTCAATTTCAAGGGAAATCACAAACTTTAATTTCTTCAATACCAAACTTAAAGTATGTTTGGACAAGTTTCTTCACGAGGACTTTTCTATAAGTTAAAGTTAGTTTGTATATAAGCTAATTTGTATCAGATGTCATCAAACATTTCTAAACTTTTATTTTCTAACTTACACATTAGCTAAATTTAGTTTATAGAAAAATTTATCTATTTTTTTCTTCAAGAAGTCCTTATGAACAAATTTGTCCAAAAAAGACCCTAATTACTACATGGATTTCCAAGGCTAGGAGCACTCACAAGCAGCTAACTCTATCTGTGTCTGGTAGATAAAATCTAGAACAGCTGAAATATCTTTCTCAAACTTTTGAAACGGCCCATTTGAGAATTCCATCTTTCTCAACTTGCATAGTCCTTCCCCCAACTCCATCATGGCTCCTCTGTGGTTCTATTAAACCAAAGAACTATTTTTCAAGACAATATAACTCATGATCATGCAAAACCGTGATATCAATAAAAGATGCAAGTAGAATTTTATTATCAGTTCAAACATAATGAAAATCCTTAATTATCAATTATTAGAGCATATTAGTCTTGAGACTCTGGTGTAATTTATTACATTATTAAGGACAAAAAAGATCTTTTCCCTTTATCTATATAAGGATATAGATGTCAATGGAAATAATTGCTGAAAATATTCTGGCATGATATTAGCATAATATCTGGCCATTTACTATAAATATTCTGACAGAATATCTGCCTGCAAATCTTATGGGATTGTACAACTGAAATTATGTAATTATGTAATCATTTCCTTAATTAGGGAAATTACGTCATTATGTAATTATTTCCTTAATTAGGATAACCCAGCTGTAGGTTAGCACATTTATAGCAATTTAGCTATTGTTTAGGAAACACATCAATCTGTATTTATTCTATATATATCAGAATTCTCTGAGGAAAGAATATACACAATTTTACCAACCAGAATTTGACAATAGAGTGTATCGGAGGATGTTTGTTAAATTTTACAAGTAAATTTTGACGCCTATCATGGTATGATAAAACTTTTTCCAAACTATGTGTGGTTTATACCAGAGGCCCATATAATATTGGCATGGAGAATAATTTGTTTATTTAGGAGGAAAAAGGGAAAACTTAAAACGTTAAAACAAAGCTATACGCCTAAAATAAGAAGCAATGAGAGTACAATATGAGACTAATTTGAAAGTTTTAAGAGAAGAGCATGAAGTTGTTGTGAGTACAAAGTAGATAATGAATGATCCTACAAATCTTGATGAACATACACCTACACATCATGAACAACAACTCCTTCACACTCATCAAGAGGACAATGATCATCATGGGACAAATTTTCGATGTATACCAATCTCATTCGGAACATGGAGGATTTCAGGTGTAATCCACTCCTTTTGCCTAATATCATCTATTTGTGGACAAAATATTGGATGTTGCTTTGCCTAAAGGATAGAAACCTCTTTCTACATTGAGATTTGATGGGACTTTGGACCCATATAAGCATGTGAACTCATTACACACATGAATTTATACCCTTCGGAAGACGCAATGTTGAGTGATGCTAAAAAATCTGAGAGGAGATGTCTTAGCTTGGTTTACCGAATTACCAAACCGATCTATTTATAGTTTTCTACCATGATAAGGACTATTTTTTATAGATTCTTCGTTGTGGCATTCAAGATTAGACATCTCAATCTAGATTTCTCCTTACATGCTATTACATTGGCATTGAAACCAAGTCCACTTGTTGATAGTCTGAGTAAAGATACCTCTGCAAGAATGCATAATTTAAGAGCCTAAAAAACTAATTAAATCAAAATGGAAAAGCATGCAGAGCTCAGAAACAACTGCAAACAAGGACTTCCTAAAACAATTATTAAATAAGAGCATAAAAACTTTGCAAAATTGATAATATTTCAATCATACTTAAAAAAGAAAGAAAATGATAAAAGTGAAGGTCTAGGCATGCAGGTTGTAACAACCACTAGCAAATAAAAACTACTATTCTCCATTCTCTTCCTCAACAATTAAAATGCTCCTCGCAAACTCTTTTCTAATATATTAAGTTTCACGAGTTTTAGCTTCCCCAAGAGCTCGGTTTGATGAACTCAAAGACAAGCGACCTCTTCTTCTAACTTAGACTTCTTCTCCTTTAAGGATCCAATCAGCTTTGCAACTTATTGATGCTTAGAAGAGATCGTATTGACAAAAGATCTTAGCTTGTTGAAGAATTCTTCACCGGCCTTCCTCGTTATAGCCACGAGATTATTGGTATTCAAAGGACGACGAAGACTTCCTATGACCAATTTCCTTTTCTTCCCACTCAGTCAGTAGAATGCTTTTATGGCCAAAGGTTTTGGGATCTATTTGCCAATGGAAGGAAAAATTAAACGAGACTTTCCATTTCCATAAAAGAAAATAGTGTTTTTATCTAGATAACCATCTGTGACTTCTAAATATACATATTCATGTTTGAAAGGCTAGTAGGATGAATTATATATGGACTCCTATATTGAACCCTGTTCAAAGAAGTCCAACTCGCTAAAAAAATTCAACTACAATTTAGAAGAAAGTGGGAACCATGTCCATCACCTTAGCCATGGTTTCAAAAGTTCTAATATACATATGAAGATTATTAAAAAAATCATTTCATACATAACAGTATGTGCAAGTAGATTACTTGCTCATATAGACACATTCATTTGGGTCATGATATGTAACTTGAAGGAGTGCAACTAACTCAGAAACAACCGAATATGTTGTATTCCTTTACAAAGTGTTCTAATACTTTTGTAGAGTTTATAAAGTATAATTCTTTGGATGGTTGTGAAATATCTCATATTAATTAGAGATAAAATTAATTTATAGTATATAAATGTATATAAATCTCGTATTATTAACAGATTTTATAAAGTTGAATTAGACTTAAAATTTCATAGTCATTTAGAGTTCGTTTTTAACCAGACGAGACTATCATGTCACCAATTATTATCGGATCACCTATAAATATATATAGTCTTACATACAAGTTAAGTAAAACGGTTGTATTAGAAATTCTGTATTGGAGATTCTACATTTGATAGATTAAAAATAAGATTAATTTATAGTCACAATTAAATATAAATCTCATTTTACAAGGAAAGTATTTGAGGTTGAACTCGAGGTAATTCCGTACCAATATTTGTTATTAATAGCAAAATAATCTAGTAGTTTTTTAGTTTTCTAATATTGCACGTTACCCTTCGTCTTGTAATGTTTATATACGTGGCATATTATGTTTGTTAGGCAAAAAAGGGTGAAACTGTTACGTGGAGGGAGTCTCACTGTACAATATTTCAAATAATTAAAGAATACTAATAGAGGTAAAGATTGAAAAACATAAGAAATTTGATAAAACCTCATAAAATACATCACACCATGATTTACTCTAATGATTCTATTTACATTTTCTTAAATATAAAGTTACAAAATATCTCTATTGAACTTAATTTTGGTTACTTTGTGTATTTTCATGGGTAAAAGTAATGAAGATGATTTTAAAATATATGCAGAAATATAAAATGATAAAGTTATGGGCCATGTATGAAAACCTGGTTGAAGAGGTGGTAGAAACCCACTGCACATTGCAGTATTCCATGAATGAGTGTGCTGGTGGGCTCTTCTGCATTGTTCCAAAGGGATTCAAGATAGTCATGGCATTTGTAGTACTCTCCTCCGTTGAAGAGAGCCACCGCTTCATCAAAGGTGTGCTTCTCATCATTTTCATCTTCATCATCATCTTCTTCTTCTTCAATGAAATACCTGTAAGAAAAAGCATAAAGCTTGGAATTGCAGCTTCTATGGTTCAGGTGGTGCTTTGAATGAGCAAGTGGTTTGAAAGATGATGCAAGAGTGAGGGAGCTGTGAAAGGAATATGGAAGATAAGGTTGGGATGAGATATGGAGAAGAGTTATGAGAGAAGAAGAAGGAAGAAGAGCCATGGATGATGAATGGCAAGGAAAGGTTTCATTGGTTTGGCCATATTTTCTTTCACCTTTTTGTGTGGTGATGGTGGAAGCTCATGTCGTGGCAACTAACAATTCTTAAACTCTTTTAAGATTTATGAATATCATTACGTGTGGTACTGTACTTTCTAGTTGCCTAGATTTTTATTTTTTTTTCAACAATTATATTCTCATCTGTTTTAACAAATTTTAGTTTACATTTACCTTTTATGAGAAGAAGAGAGAAGAAATTGTTTATTTTCCATTAATAAAACAGAGATATAAAGTGTAGATGTTAAAAACAACAATAAAAGTATTGTTAAAACCTGGCCATTAATAGTAACACTCTTTTTTATTCTAGAAAGTGAGTGTAAAACAATGTATAAAGAAAAAATAAAAAATCATGTACTCCATAAAATATTATTACTTGTTATTTAGAAAGCTTAAGTAAGTAAAAAAATGTTCTTTTTTTTATTTTTCTAAATTTAAAAATTATAACTCTTAATTCCTAGTATTATATAATACTAATTAATTACTTATATGTTAAATAAAAATGAATATTTATTTGAAGTCGCAAATACTATATATTGTAACATAAATTTGGTAAAGATTAAGAAAATAAATTTTATTTATATATCTTAAAATGAATATTAGAAGCTAAAAACAATCATTTAAAATTTGGAATAATAAAAATTGAAAATATTTTATAAGGACTAAAACTAAAATTTGTATATTTTATAGATTAAAACAAGTGATTTCAAAATTTACAAGAATAAAAATAAAATAAAAATTAATAGAAGTCAAAATTAAAATTTGCTAATTTTATAATTGCTAAAAATCTATTTTATGTCTATTTAAAATAAAAATAATGATATATCATGCTTTAAAAGAGAAGTAAAACTTGTATAATGCCCGTTATTTTGTAGGATAAATCGTGTTTTCTTCATTTATATAGTATTGAAAAGACTATCAAATTCTCATTATATACGATACTGGGATGTTTTTCCTAATTGCGTAATACTATAAGATATAATATTTCTAAAATATGTTTTAACTGATTGACATCGAGTTTAATAAAATTGGTTAGTTCTTGTAAAATAACAAATAATGGTGAGAATTGTAGTTAAGTGTATTTAATACTCAATTTATGTGTCCATTAGAATGATGTCTTGTTAAATGTACATGAGAAGAAAAAAAATTCCGTAATAAGTTATATACATTGTAAGGCACACAGATATCCTCCGCCTTTACTTATATTATGTTTGGTTAAAAAATAAAAGTACAAGAAAAAAGAAGTAGAAAATATTTGGTAATACTTTATTTATATATATATATATATATATATATATTGTATATCTAATTTTTTTAAGAGAAATAATAAATATCTATCTTGGATAACGGATCAAAATACAAGGTTCAGATCAAGTGCTCAATGTATTTAAAAGTTAAGTGAAACATAATGAATGCAACTAAAAAATTGAAAATTGAATATATCTTGTGATTCATCCTTATGAGTAAATTAAAAGAATTTAGCATAAATTGTCTAATATAATGTTTAGATAATTTATTAGTAAAGAAATGATAGTATAAAAAAAGAGAAATTAATCTAAAGTTGTCTCAATAAATCTAATAATAAATTCAGTAAATTAATATTTAAAAATTATATATAAAAAGGGGTTTGAGGATTGTTGTGTAGAAAATAGAGTAAATTATGTAAAAATAAGTAAAGAAAACAGGTTGATTCTCAAATTCTTTCATAGTGAATTCTTCTTTGATTTTCTTAAAATTATTATCCTTTAATTCGCTTCACAAAGCTAAACTCAATCAAACAAGCGTCAATACAAAATCTTGTAGCAAAACAAACATGTAATGATATAATCAATATCTCACCTCGTCTCAATGCATATTTTTTACCTCTTGACTAAGCGAACAAGATATTTTTGAGAATAATGGAAGCTAAACTAATTTGCTTGTAATTAACAAACTACATCCAGTTTCATTGAACAAACTAATGGTTGGAATTACTAAAGGAAAATTATTGACAGATTTGTATCTGACTGTAAAATGTAATTATCGACGAATTTTAGTGATGAAAAATTTGGCGATAAATTTACAGATTAAATTCGTTGATTATTACCTACGGATTTATCGATGAAAAAATTTACCACCAAGATATCCGTCAATAAATCGACTATCAATTTACTGATGGATTAAATCCTCTAGTAAATTTACTATCAGCTTACCGACAAATTTAATACATGGATAAATCACTCGCCAAATTATCTATGGATCTGTTAGTAATATTAACAATAACAACAACAATAATAACAATAACAGTGTAATAATAATATTAATAATAATTACAATAATAATAATAATAATAATTTTTATAATTATAATAAATAATAATAATAATAACAATCAGATTTTCATAATAATAATAATAATTATAATTATAATATGACAAATAATCTTTTGTGGTTTAATGATTATAAGTACGGTTCAGTTACCGATAAACCTAACTTTGAGTTTTTTCTATAACTCATCAATAATATGAATAATAATAATGATAATTATAATATGAAAAATAATTTTTTGTGGTTTAATGGTTATAATAATAATTATAATATGAAAAATAATTTTTTTTGTGGTCTAATGGTTATTTCATATACCTAAGTTTGAGTTTCTCATATAGTTCATCAGTAATTGCAGTTTAGCTAAAATCCCTCGTAACTAGTTGTTCATAAATGTTTTTATTAATCACAACATTAACATGTACAGTTACATGTATGCTTACAATCTGAGGGTGGGTTTTGTTTATCAGACAGAAACACATCATCCAACAGACAAAGTTTATTTCGTCTCTGATGATCTGTTGTGTAATTCTGGCATCTAAGCGTTTATACTTTAAACTTTGTTATTTCAACAATACTTAATAAAAACACATAAGCTTCGAAGGATTTCTTTTCTTCAGCAACAATTTATCTTACAACTCCTCACATTAAGTAAAAGTAATTTGTAAGAAATATCATTTTCTCTAACCTTTTCCGTACACTATGTGAGTAAAAGAAAGTAAAATAAAAATAGAAGGATAGAAACTGAAAACAAAGTAGAAGAAAGAAAATACAAGAAGAGATAAAAAAGGGAAAATAAAATAAATTGTGAGATATTTCTAGTCTTTTAAGAAGGAAATTTAACTTTAAATATAATTTTATAAGATTTTTACTTTCAAAGTACCACAAAGTTTCAAATCAAATATACAGTAAGAAAGTTAAGTAATGCAGCATATTTATAATAATAATAATTTATATTAAAAACGACTTTAAGTTAATTTTTTATCTTTTAAGAATAATAAAATAAGATAGCGTATTAAGCATTTTTTATTCACTGAGAACTATTTTTTTAGATTTTTTGAACCAATTTTATCGAATTTGACCAATTTTTCAATAATTTGACTAATTTTAATCCAAATTGATTGTGTGATATTTTTTAATTACACACTTCACTAATTCACCGGTTTTCTTGTCCAAATTTTTAGAAGAATGATGAATGCCTTGAAAAAAATATAACGCAACAAAGTGGATGGAAATATAAAATATTTTCTCAATAATAATATTAAAAGAAAGCCGTAGTTAGAGCACCAGATGAATTTAAGGAATAATATTAAATCAGAATATTACTACTTAAAATAAAATAAATTAGTTTTCTCGCCCATTCTGTCCAAATTAGAAGAAAACTATTTTTTATATGGGGCTCACCACAATATATTTTCTTCCTAATGTATGTGAGAATCACACAGGGGAAGTGACATTTTTTTTCTTCAATTTTCAATGTAACCAAATATAGCATTGGTGTTTTATACTTGAATTAAGAGCGAATAGAAAAACAAAATAATCACAACAAATGTGAAAAACAAGGGTAAAAGAAATAGAATATATATAATTAGGAAATAAGTTAAAAGAATTCTCTCCACTAATTTAAGTGAGTGAAAGAGTACGAGAAAATAATTGAATAAATTATGTTAACAAGTCATACTAATAAAAATATTTAACTAAAAAAGTTGAACTTCGTATACGGTAACATAATTTATTAAAACAATTACTTTCCGAAAAATGAAACATATTTCCCCGATTTCATGGCACTTTAGAGGGAAAATATTTGTATACTTGAGGCAAAAAACAAATTCTAGTTTTATAGTATTTTCTCTGTATCCCATTAATTTTCATTCCATTCAAATATGACATAGGTGTTCAATAAAATAAAATAAAATAAAATAAAAAAAAAAAAAAAAAAAAAAAAAAAAAAAAAAAAAAAAAAAAAAAAAAAAAAAACGTTGACATAGGTGTAGGGTTTCAGATTCGACCTAGTTTCGAGGTTTGTACTCTGCGCCCCATGATTACTATCTGCACTCCATTTTTACAACAGCTCATGGGCGCCCCTTGTATACTACCTGCACTCTATACTAACAAACTCTAGAAAACTTGTTTTAAAAGATTTTCAGAATAAGTAACCGAGAAGTCACTATTGAAATATACACGAAGGATAGAGCCATCATGAAATATGCAAAGGATAGAGCCATCATTTTAAAAGTTATGGGAATGCACATGCTAATTATCACCCTCATAATATCGAACCTTGTATCCCACACCCACGTGTGGCTCCATCATAAGCAATACGCATCAACGATCTGTGTCAAGTCCATACAGCATGGTACTATTCTTACTCAAATAGACAGCTCACACAACCTCAACAGAACTAAGCTAAATGTTGATCTTTTGTTTTGATGCATCACAGATAGTCCTTAACATTTAGAATCATTTATAATTTGTGTAAAATCAGGTTACTGCAACCACCAGCATCACACAGATCAGGAGTTAATTGGCAAATATAATTATGCGAGACAGGAAAATGTACATTCGAACATGAAGAACTTATTAAGTTTGGTTTTCTTGTTGGGGGTTGATGAATATCAATTAATGGAACCTCATAATTATGGTAACTTTAGAAGCCGTTAACTGTAACATCAATAGGAAATTCTAACATATGTGTAGAGAGACTAGATAGATAATTATTTTTGCTAACCAACCATTAAAAAGACATGACATTAGAAAAGAGTTATAGCTTTTGCTCACCCGGATTTTTTACACCCTCTTCGCATATATATATATATATATATTCCATCTCTTTCTTCCTTTTTTTTATCATGTAAACCTATTATACTTTCTCTAACCAGCCATTAAAAGGATACGAATTATAAAAGAGTTGTCTTTTTTTGCAAATGCAGATGTTTTATACACTCTTTATACGCCCCTCACATCTTATTTTATTTCGCCCTCTCTTTCTCCTTTTTTTTAATCGTGTTACCGATTGCCCCCTCACACTTTCCTGTTTCTTTATGAAATAATTATTCTCCATTACAAAAAAGCTGTTGGGGATGGAACAAAACAGAAACCTTAAAGAACAATACCATAGAATAATATTTAAGAATTGCAATATTACATATATACGCATACTATCCACCTATTATACATACATTAGGCATTGAAGTTTCAACAAAAAACAGATTTTGAAAGAGTCTCCTCAGAAATCTTATTCCCTCGCCTTACAGGATTACCAAGAAGAAAGAAGATAGCAAAATAGAAGAAAACACAGTAACAACAAGAAATTAGTAATGTTTTATCTGGCCTCAAGTGTAAGAGAGCATTCCTTCTCACTAAAGGAACAGTAACATTACTCACCAATATCAACCAAGCGAAATTTTTTTAAAATAAAAGATGTTGATAACGAGCTAAAGAATTGTTGGAGTAAATTATATTATCTGATAGAAAGATGAGATGAGACCAAAATCTTGTTCCTAAGGCAAAATGAGGACCACCACCTGCTCAAGAGCCATGCATAAATTGTGTAAAGGCGGGCAATAAAGCAGTCCATGTTACCTAGAAGGTTAATGGTGACCCACCATGCACTGCTTCCAAAATCAATCCACCTCTGATAATTGATTGGGTAAACCCATAAAGACAGTTCTTTATGGTCTCCCAAGTGTTCAGACATGCCTTCATCTCTAAATGTCAAATGAGATGGACCCTCACTCATTCACGTTGCTATACGTTGCTACCTGGCTGATGTTTGATGTCAGATAGGACGTGCTTATTTGCCTACTTTATTGAATCAGCACTACCAAACTTATCAGACAGCCACATCAAGTGGAAACTTACTTACAAAATAAGGAAAGAATAGGAGAAACAACAGTCACAGATATTGAGTTGGGAAACAATCCATCAAGGAAAAAAGTGATTCAAGCAATTTTTATGTCTCTAAAATAGTAAACTTATTTGTCCTGGACTCTGTAGTCTTATGAAGCTCTTAAAGAGGCATGCAGCATGCACCTAACTTTCTTCTGTCATTCCAAGACAAGTTATAGCAATAAAAGAGGTCAATAATTAATTCGAAGATTTTATCATATATCAACGTAAAGTCCTAAAGCAACATTAATTATATTTTGATAATAGCATGCTGTATATTTGTATAATAGCCCTACCTACCAATTGGATTTGAGGTGTAGCATCCGGTTTGTTGCACATATAAATAGCTCTCTGATATGTAGTACAACTAGGAATCCAAGAAGCATTGACAATATCTGTTACATCTCTATTTCAAAAGAAGCACGCTCTTAATTGAATAAACTGTACCTTATAGAAAACCTTACAGACACGGAGAATCACCAACCTGGTAAAATTGGAGAAAAGCTAATTATACTTAAACTTTGGACAAAATTTATATAAAAAAAGGGCAGAGGAAAGAAAGAGAAAGAAGTATGTGAGAAGTTACTGGATGTAATGGAAGAAAAGCAAAATGAACAATAACTTAGTCGAAAGTGTGGTTAAAATTGTGTTGCATGAAACTAAGAATAATATAATATCACTATTAAAATTGTGTACAAAACATAAATTCTCCTTGTCGTATCCTTTTTTTAATTTACCATGTTATGTGGTATACCAAACTACTGTTATCTTTAGGCTACAAATTAGAAGGCATAGAACTTTTCCTCAATGATTAACTATGAAGACAGAGATAGCTACTAACAGATGGCCATGATGCATCCTAATGATGAAGTATCACACATAATTGGCCATTCCATCACTCTATCTCCATAGATATCATAATCTAGTCAGGACATTCCGCTTTTAAAATTCAGACTTTTGTTGTTTACTCATCATACATCGAGAAAGCGAGCACGTCAGATCATAGGTTGGGGGAATTTGTTTCATTACAGAGGCAAGAAAAAAAAGAAAAACAGAGAAGGGCATACGATGTTTTTAGTTTTTACAGCCTAATAATTAATCGGTGTCAGGACAAGTCAGAACAGAGACCTGAACACATATATATCAGACCAAGGATCTCTAAATGCAACAGCTCAGTTTTTATCAGTCACGAAATATACATATTTTTCAATAGCAACGAAAGAGCAACAGTGATGCAGACGGTGAGAGATACAGACGCATCTTTCTCATCCTATCTCAGACCCGATAACAAGGCAACAATCATTACAGGACCTGTTGAAGACGCCACCACTGAGCTTAGCATATTCGATGCTCACAAATACTTCAACGATGACAGTAACAGCAACAACAATAACATTCAAAAGGTTAGCATCAGCAGAGTCTCTCCCATGGAACGAATTCCAGAGAGGGGTGACGTCATCGCCACAGAAGCCGCCAGATACTCCTCTGCTTCATCATCTGTGGACGGCTACGCCCACATCAGAAACTACAGAGCGCGCTCGTTCCACGCGGCAACTCCAACGGCTTCCTCAGAAGCCAGCTGGAACAGCCAAACCGGGTTGCTATCTCACCCTCCAGGTGCAATCCCAGTCTCAATGCAAAACCCTCAAAACCCTAAAAGCCTTCGAATCCCCAAACACTCCAAATCAATTTGGCTCCTAAGGAGAAAGTGTCCTTGCACGGGGAAAAAATCAGTTCAAATCAAAGAATCAGCTCAAGAATCCAAATCTCGGATATCACAACAAGAAAGAGATTACGAACATCACAAAGTTTCTCATGACATCACACCAAATAAGTGGATTCTGAATCAAACACCATCATCGCTACCGGTACCAGTAACAGCAACAGCAACATTTGCTGCTGCGAAATCACAACGGTATCACAATTCCAACTCTCACAGAGTTGCGAGCTCTGTAAACTCTGTGAGAGTACCGTTCACCGATGGATTCACTTTCCCCGTGCTAAACCCTAACAATCCTATCACAAAACTAAAACTCGCAAGCGGCGTCGCAGAGGAAGATCCGCCGCGCGACTCGTTAGAGGTGTTCAGGCCACCGGACGAGCCATCGCCGAAGCCACTGAACTTCACGTTCCCGGCTAAGGCGCGCGTCGTCGAAGACGACGCCGCAAGCGACGCAAGCTCCGATCTCTTCGAGATCGAGAGCTTCTCCACCGCGACGCAGTCAACGTTTCCCGCGGCGTACCGACGCAACAGCAGGGACTCGTTCGACGAGGCCTCGGCCTCCACTTCAACCACAGGCTTCTTCTTCGGTCGAAGAAGCGTAGACGAGGGCTCCACGACGCCGACGATTACGGAGTGCTACGAGCCGAGCGAGGCGAGCATCGAGTGGAGCGTGACGACGGCGGAGGGACACGACGAGACGGTTCCGGGCGTGGAGGAGAAACTGAAGCGGAAAGGAGGAAACGGTTTGTTGGTGAGCTGTCGGTGCGAAAAGGCGGTTAGCGTGGGGCCGCAGCCGGTGAAATGTGGATCAGAGGGACAGAGAGGTGCCACGTCACCATCAGCATCACATGTGAACGCTATCGCGAGTGGGGGAAACAGTAGTAAGATTGGGAGTGTAAATAAGCCACCACTTGCCAGGACTCACCGCAACGCACCTCGCGTGTCGCTTGCTTTCGCGACATAGCCATTTGCTCTCATGCATGCATCTCACGCTTTTCTATTTTTATTTTATTTTTTATTTTTTATTTCTCTTCTCGTCGCCTCAAGAATCAACAAGACCCCCAGAATAACGTAATCGCCGCTTTTCCGTTTTGTTTGTTTCTTTCTCCGTTTTTTAATTATTGTGTCGCCTATGTTTTTGTGTTCTGTATCCGTTCTTTGAGTGACAGGAATAATAGGATCAATGTAACGGCATGAGATATATTATGTCGTTGTCGTAACAGGAGCCAACAACGAATCATTACACTCTGAGCTAGATGTTACTTTATATATTGTAACACTATTGTCCTTCTGTTTGCAATAACTCGCCCTGTTAACTCCACAAACTACATTGCTACAATACTTGACTTAGTGGTATTAATTTTAATTTTTTATTAAATTTAACCATTTATGTTTTAATTTGTTTATGACGAAAACAATCTCGCATTCTATGCTTTTATGTTATTCACTGTAGTTGCTGAGAGGTGGTAGCTCGCACAGCATTGTTCTTGAATGACAGCACGATATCCCAACATGATCTTGTTCTATAGTTGCAGATATGATGTCTCTCGTTTCACTCCTTAGCAGTGTGTGAATCTATATACCAAGAACTTATCTTCTCTGTTTGTTCCTTGATTATGTCTTTTCTCTTATTTGTCATAAGATTCTTGTAACCATGGAGGTGTTAATCCTACGTATTCATCTGATTCATTGCTTTTCTCATGGTGGCAAGAACAAAATTTCATCAACAAAGAAAAAATGTACGGAGAGAAAATGAGGGAATTATATTATTGATAAAAGAGGATTACAAAACTAAAAAAACTTATGCAGGAAAGGAAAGGGCTTATAAAGCTGAAAACAACACTAAGAGAAAAAGCTAAAAAAACACGCTCAAACTTGACTAATCTGGGTTGAGCGAGTTAAACAAAATTTGTCAATTTTGTTTGGATTCTCTTTTCCGAGAACCCCTTCAAGCTGTAAATAAATGTTTAACATTCCTAACTTGGAATACAAATAATGAAAAGTCCCTGGAGGCAAGGTTTTGGTCAAGATGTTGGCAAGCTGCAAAGTCGAGCAAATGGGAAGGAGTTTTATCAACCTTGTTGAACTTTTTCTCTCTCGTAGCCGATTTCTATATTTTTGGTGTGCCCATAAAACACTTGAATAGATACAATCTTTATGATAGATACGTTATCAAAATAGATGACAGCTGGTTGTGGATGAGTTATACGAAGGTTTTCCATGAGATCGTTTAACTATTGTAGCTCGTGGTTTGAGCAATAACTTTATATTTTGCGTTTATAAAGTGTTTATAAATGAGTAATATTATTTTGACACAGTGGCATGACGTTACTTTCATTTGATATTGTTAATGTGACAAAAATATATTATTTAATTCGGTATGTAAAGTAAAAGTGTTTTAAAGCTTCGTTGAGGTTTGCGTCTACATTTGAAGACCATAAACACAAAACATTAGCTATGTCCTCTCGTTTTCTTCGCTCTCTTGTCTTTTTCGCGACCGTTGTTCTCCTCTTCTGTCTTGGTTGGTTGCCTTTGTTGTCATTGTTACGGTAGTTTGACGGTTCCACTTTAGTGACGTTGTTACTATGAATGTGTGGTGCTTGGAGTAAATGTTCATCTTTTATGAGGTTTTTAATGAAAAAGGGAATAATTTTTTTTTTTTGGTTTCACGGTTTAGGTTTTTGTTGAGGTATGATTTTTGTTAAGGGTTTAGGGTTGTGATGTTTGAATCTTTTTTGTTTCTTCTGTGTATGATGTCGAGAAAGATGGGTTGTGTGGTCATTTTGAAAGTGATTTCCTTTTTTATGAGTGGTAGGGGGTGTGTTGGTTGGTTTTTCGTGGATTGTTTGTTGCCATGAATTGGTTGTTTTGTTTAAGTGTTTGAAAGCTTGAATATTCGTGGGTGTTTTTTTTTGTTTTGGCCTGCAGGAGATGATGCAGGCCATCTGACATGCGAAAATATCATAGGTTACCCAAGCTTTAATGAGGGGACACCTCCATCAAACATTTGGTGACTAAATTCAAAAGTGTTGATAAGGACCATTTTGGCATATTAAGTTCTTGTCTTCTTCAATTACAACCATAAGAAAGATGAATGACTCTTTGATGTACCAAAATATGTTAAATTGATATACCTGTGTGCATAAATATCGTTTCTCATATTAATAAACATAAGTGGTTACCCATACTTTAACGAGAGGACACCTCAGTTAAACTTTTGGTAACTGAACAAAGATGTGTTGATCAGGACCATTTTGGCATATTTAGTTCTTACCTTATTCAGTTACAACCATAAGAAAGATGAATAACTCCTTGATGTACCAAAATATGTTAAATTGATTCACCTGTGTGCATAAATACTAGTTCTGATCTTAAAAAACATCATCGGTTACCCATGTTCTAACGAGGGGACACCTCAGTTAAACTTTTGGCAATTGAACTAATATGTGTTAATTAGGACCATTTTGGCATATTAAGTTCTTATCTTCTTCAGTTACAACCATAACAAAGATTAATGACTCTTTGATGTACCAAAATATGTTAAATTGATACACTTGTTATAAATATTGGTTCTGATCTTATAATACATCAGTGCTTACCCATGCTTTAACGAGGGGACACCACAGTTAAACTTTTGGCAACTAAACTAAACTATGTTGATGAGAACCATTTTGGCATATTAAGTTCTTACTTTCTTCAATTACAACCATAACAAAGATAAATGACTATTTCATGTACCAAAATATGTTAATTTGATACACCTGTGTGCATAAATATTGGGTCTGAACTTACAAAATATCAGCAGTTACCCATGTTTTAATGACAAGACACCTCAAGTTAACTTTTGGCGACTCAACGGACACGTGTTCATAAGGACCATATTTGCAAATAAATTTCTTGACTTCTTCAATTACACCCATAATAAGGATTAATCACGCTTTCATTGACCAAATTATGTTTAATTCACACACCTCTGTGTAGTAAAACTGGTTTTGACTTTACAAAACATCAAAGGTTGTCCCTTTTTTAATGAGGAGACACCTTAGTTTAAGTTTTGGCCACTCAAGTCATATGTTTCAACACTCCACACATAGTGCAATAACAAGTACCAAAATATATACGTGTGATGCACTAACAAGGTTATCCAAATAAATTCATGACATTTAAACCAATTTCATCACTCACAATAAGTTCATCCAAATTGTTCCATTACATTAACAATAATCAAATTTTACGACTTTTTACATTTCTTGTAGCAACCCTTGAAGACCTTCTTCTTCTTAAGAAATTCAACCCAAAGAGTTCTAAAGCTTGACAATTAGTTCCTCTTGATCTTGGATAATATCATCCAGTTATTTAATTTCTGGACGATCTTTATGTACATCATGTTAGTGTTTTTGATTTTGCTTTGATTGACCAATACCATCTTCTACAACTTCTTTCACAATGTCAAATTGAAGCTCTTCATTTGACACTGATAATTCAACAACAACCTGGTCATGATACAAATCAACACTAATAAATAATGTGAACATGATTAAACAAAAAAATATTACACTTTAAACACTTACCAGACTTGAGATCAAAGCTGAGTTAACTTGGTTATTCCCTATTTTGACAACCTTCCAATAAAGGATTCGCGGAAATTTATCCCTCACTACAAAAGGTGTAACCACAACTGTTTTGTAAAATAATAAGTGACTTTCACCTTACAAAACACCAGAGGTTACCCCTTCTGTAATGAGGGGGACACCTTAGTTCAAGTTTTGGCGAAATAAGTCAAATGTGTTCATGTGTTTTCAAACCCTATCAATCCACAGCCCGTTTTAGTTATTTCCCGTAGAAAAGCGTGTTTCCAAACTTCCAAACCCTATTAATCCACAACCCACTACTCAAAAATGATTATTCGTGTAACAATATTGAGTTTCATTGACCAATAAAATGTTCCCGCTTTTAATAATGACGACCTAAATCCTAAAGATCAAAACTTTCACCAACGGCAAACCTTTTTAGTTTTCAACAATGCCAACCTCGATGCACAAAAACACGATCAATAAACTACTTACAAATGTCGAACACCAAACGATTCCGCTTGTAATACCGCTACAAATATCGAACACAAAATAATTTTCCTTCATCGCAACCTTACCGAGACGTCATTGCACAAGCACAACCTCAAACTCTCGTCATCACACAGGCACAATCGATTCTCAAACGAACACACAAGCTCTCACTTCTCTCATAGCTCTTTTCTTTTTGACTGAGGTTTGATTTCAAACATTCGCAACATCGTTTCCTATTTCCTCAACAAAACCCATTTCCATATCAAGGGAGAAGACGAAATTGCCCTTACACATTACGTTAGCTTCAGTTGACGAAAATATCCTTGCCACGTATACAGATTGGACAAAACTACCCCGGTGTCAAATGAGAGTTAAACTCAACGGTGTCAAAATAACATTACTCTTTAAATATAGTACATTGTTTCTTTCACCGCCATGATAAAGAAGAATTTTCAAGATATATAATATATTCGATGACATTTTTGGGTATGAGGGATCCTGCCCAATCAGAATATCACTATAGGCTTTGAGTTTAACACATCAAGAAAGATTTTTTGACTAGGGATTTATTTAAGTCACATACTTAAACCACATAAGTTGGAAGCCATATTCTTTAATTTTTATCATAATTGTTTTTCATTTACAAGCTCTTTGAAGAGTTTTAGGTTAAGGAAATATATATGTTGATTTGATGAACAACAATTGGTTAAAATTTCTTTATTAGAAAAAATACCTGATTAATTAATTTATATTGTACCTTTTTTTCTAAAAGTGTCCAATAAATAATCGATGGTCTAAAGACAAAATTAATTATTGTGACTACCATATGGAAACTATAATAGAAAAAATTTGTTTTCTCTATTATTTGAAAAGGAATATCTTCATCATCTTTGAGTTTGGATTTCCTTTTATTAAGAAACATACATTTTTTAAGGGTATAACAACCTAGATCAACAAGCCAATGTAAAAATGGAGAGGTGAGGAGAAATACGACAACCTTAGTTCTGTCTAGAGAATTAGGGCTTTTAACGGTGAACATTTTTTTATTTGCACTGTTCATGGTGAGAGTACACTGATCTTCCTTGGGTGATCACATTTGTTCGTATTGTGTTCTTCTTGTGGTAGACTGTGGTATCTTCTCGTGGTTTGTTCTCTCCTACAAAATGAGTCTGTAGTTTGTAGGGTTCCTAGTCCCCTGAAGGTACCTCAATGATCATGACATGAAGCAAACTAGAAAACCTTCTTTTGCAGCTGCTTTACAGAAGAAGACATTTGCTCAGGCTTTGAATAATGCTTACGACATCCCTCTATCGCAATTGCCCTCTCCTTGCCTCAAATGAGGTCTTGCCTCTATGCAGATTTTAGAAGAAGCGTATTTGATGGGGCTTGAAGAGTGTAAAAGTTACTTGCATGGTAGGATTATGTTAGTCAAAAGAGACAAGTCTCTAACGCACCTGGACATGTTAGGCCTTGCTTGGAAATCTCTTGATTCTTAGAAGGCGATTCCTATTTGTAAGAGATTCTATAAGTTTTCATCTAACTCTTTGAAAGATATGAGGCTTGTGTTGGTGGTTGGATCTTGGAATCTCTTTTCAAGATTTTTGCGAGTCTTTGCCTAGACTAAGGACTTTGTTCCAACAACTATGGAATTTATTAAGGCACCATTTTAGGTCAAAAGTAATGGCTTCTCTTTGGAATATTGACAATCCCGTGGTATTTTTCTATAGCAAGAGGGATTGTACCGCTTATGCGTTAGATGATTGTACTATGAAGAAAACCCTTGGCTTTTATGTTCAAGTGCTTATTGATGTAGATTTGCTCTCTTGTCTACCACAACAGTTTTTGGTGAAGCGTACAGGCTTTGCCTTTATAGCTTACGTGGAATACAAACGACTTTTGCCTTTTTTCTCTTTTTGTAAAATGATTGGTCATACCTTATATGCTTGTAGGCATCGTCTCAAAGTGATAGGTCTGATCAACAAATGAATTTTAAATAGCATTATGTTCCTAAGTCCAACTTGGGGACAAGGGAGAAAAATATGAAATTACATACCGAGGTTGTTAATATTGTTAATATTAATGACTATAACTCATCTCCTTAAGGAAGTGATGTAGTTGCTCCTAATAATGGCTGGAAGATGGTTTAGAAGGGATCTCAAGTCTTGTTGATGATTATTGGTTCAGAATGTTGAGCAGATGCAACATGTTTCTCCCAAGGGTGTCACTGGTCTGATTCTTTCAAATTCTTTTTACAAATTCCATGTTAAGGACGAAAACTTGTCCTAGGATAAACATGAAAATGTAAATATTGTAGATTCTAATTCCCCCGTGGTTGCTCTCATTGTCGTCATTTCAGGGACAAATAATAATAGTTCTAAATTTGTTGTTTTTTAAGAGAACTCCTTACATGATGCTAGTATAAAAGTGTGATTTCTAAAAGGTGGATGGATATTTTAGAGGAGGAGGCTTCTAACTCTAACTCCGATGGCCATGATGATCTAGTTCAATCACCTCACAAGCCTGGATCACCTAAAAATGCTTCTATAACGGTTGGAAAAATCACTGAAACAGTTTCTCATAGTTATGTTGGGGTTAAGCTTGATGCCACAGTGGTTGCTGGTTTGAAAATATAGGGGTTTCGTTTTATTCTGGTTTGCACTTAACTGTGAGTAGTTCATGCCCTCTAAGGTTGCAACCGAAAGTTTGGGGGTGTAGGTTACTCAGACTCTTTCTTGTAAGTTTGAAGATGAGTGTAAGTTGATTTTTAAGTATTAGACCGATCGAGTGGAGCAAGGGTTCCCTAGTGATTCAGATGAGTTGGAAAGATGTATTCAGACTTATAAGAAGCCTGGTAGACCGAGGAAGGATACTTCCAAGATTGCTAAAATATTTATTAGAGTGGGTATTACAAAGAAGAAATGATGGACGGGTTTGTGCATCTCAGTTTTTGTTTTTTTAACATAAGGAATATACCTTTTCTGACTTCTGTTTGTTTCTCTTGGTTTTGTTGATTTGCTTTTTCATATTACCGATGTACGTTAATTTGGTGATTTACTTTGTTTCTTTCATTTTATATATTTGGTCTAACCTTTTCATGGTTTTTTTTTTAATTTAATGTGATGGCTCTATGTCTAACATAAACTTTAATAAAAAATAATAATTACATCTAATCTCCAAAAATTAATTACTTGAATTTTCTTATAAAAGATTGTGTTTATTTATTTTTTTCTTAATATAAAATTGAAACATTTAGGCAAAGACAATATCCTAAGCAATATATTTTCCTTTATGTTAATGTCATGATAAACACTTATCGATAAATAAGGATAGTTTTTTAAAATATTATATATATATATATATATATATATATATATATATATTTTTTAACATACTAAAAATATATATTATTTAACATACAGTGAATCCAACAAAAAGAATCAAATTTCCAAAATAAAGTCTACACTCTTCCACATACTCCTGCATCTGCATTTATATATGCTCATGTACATAGTACAATCATCGCAGTTTACAAAACAACAAGAAAAACAAGGGTAAGCTAGTGAAAATAAAATTTTATAATATAATCAATACACGCAAAAAGATCAAACCATATTAGTTATTCACAAGAATTTCTTAAAAGATTAACATATAAATTTCAATACCAAATATATACAAATAGAACATAATATCTCAGTCATAAGAATTTCTTTAAAGTCTAGCATATCAAGTTTCAATACAAGTTTTCCATTTTCATTTCAAGTACTCATGTCAAACGTCATACATAAAGATCTCACATGAACCACATCAATACATATCGGCCACACATAGACCATATCACACATATAGGCCACACATTGACCTATCGTCTTCCTGAAAACCCATTAAGTATGCCCCTACCAGAGACTAACATCTAATCC
>Ga0209489_103446_pt1 | contig 30845 bp, 9 predicted proteins | sample SiratrowhiteBW_FD_187527 | JGI IMG/M metagenome (GOLD analysis project Ga0209489, IMG submission 187527) | Root nodule microbial communities of legume samples collected from California, USA - Siratro white BW (SPAdes) (version 2) | ecosystem: Host-associated > Plants > Roots > Nodule | place: USA...
AAAAAAAAAAAAAAAAAAAACAAAATTTATACTGGTTTGGTCTACCAAACTGCATCCATTCTTCAAGTTTTCCTAAAAAAAGGTTTTATTTGAATAAAAATAAAGTTTGTTACGAAAAATTAGCCCTACAGTTCTAACTGCCTAACAACTTAGAAATTTGACGTAACTGTATTTCCCATGTTTTAGGCATTTGTCTTATGCTCATTTTTTCAGGCATAACTAACACCTTATTCGCCCATAAATTCTGCTCCGTAGATATTTACAATTTAAGCAATTCACTTTAATTTTTATCAATGCGTAAAATTGGGTTTAAATATCGATTATTTATAATAATTGATATTGCCACATTTTGTATTGGTTGTCACTAGTAGAATGTAAATCTTTTTAGTATTTTTTAAGTGTTTTTTACTGTGTAATAACATTAGTCTTTTTTGACATTTTTCTATATATACGAATTAAGATGGATAAGAGCATGTATAACTTTTCAAAACATGTTGTTTTGATTATGTTAATGCATTCAAATTATGTATTATTGTTTCAACTGGATACTTGGTATATGTATATTACATAACCTAAATAGAAATAACTAAAACAGAAAATATAGACATGAAAAAGATAAATTTGTCTATATGCTATTCAGTTATTTCCTAGAAAGCTTGTGCCTATAAATATAAAATTATTTGTTTCCTTATTCAAATGTATAATCATAATGAGATTACAAACATAGTTTAAAAAGGTAAGGTAACTATTCAATTAAATATATAATAATTATTAATTATTCAATTAAACATATGATAATTATGATGGAAATATTAGTAATTATACATAAAACCTACTAAAAGTTATCTATATCTCATTAATTAAACTAACATGAGGTTGAGATTAACACATTTTATAATTTGGTTTATTTAGAATCTACTCTATTTAATATAAATATTTTGTTATAATCGTTTACAAATATGCATATTATAAGAAAATAACTACAACTATGATTTTTTAAAATGTTATTCAATAATTTCTAAATAAATTAATACAATAATAATAGAAATCTCTTAAAACTACACGATGAAAGGAATTTAATAACAAAATACTCGTATTTATCTTCATAGCACAAGCTGTCAATATAAAAAGTATAAGATCTTCATGTAAGGTCAATATAAAAAGTATAAATCGAGTCCACTATTAAAAAAAAACAACTAATCATGATACATGAGACGTGTTTGATCATTAATAATTAATAGACGTGTTTGTTAAAGGAAATATTGAAAAAATTATATTAATGTACATATTAATGCTAATTTTTTTAACAAATACATGTAACAATTATTAAAGATTAAACGCGTGTTTAAAACTATTAACAAAGTTTAAATATAACTAATTTTTTTTTTTTTTTACTAAAACTATGTTTTTCTTGTTATACTAAAATTTAAATATATCAATATTTATTTACCTATTCTTTTTATTTTATAATAACTTTTTATGATTTTAACTTAATCATTTATGTAAACTACATATTTTTTTTATAATCCATTTAAAGAAGGACCTTAATAGCCACCACCTTACTGGTAATGAAAATCACCACTTCATTCGTCAACTTAAATCACATCTTCTTTTACATTCAGTAAATACTAGTTATTATTCAAAGTGACGAAGTTATTAAATTGATTTTACGTTTTGAACATAATATCAAAGAATTAATACATCATTAAATTCAAAGTTAAATATTTTAACTTATCAAAAATCAAGTGAATATTGATTTTAATTTCCATTGCTATCACTGAAAAAATAAATAGTAAAATATAATATTTTAAATATAATTCAATTAAAATTCATGCAAAACTAAAATAAATTTGATTATAAAGTATGTGTAAAATAATAATATTATTAAAATATAATAATATTTTTATTTATAAATAACTATTGACTAATTTTCATAAAAACATATTTTTTGTATTTTCAAAATCTAATGTTATTTAAGTTTTTGAAAACTTTGCCAGACTCCTAAAATAACATTGAGCTTTAAAAACAGTAAAAATATATTTATAATTTCTTAAAAGACCTTTTGCATATTTATATTAAAAGAAATTATTTATTAGAAAGTTTGTAAACAATTTATTGGATATATTTACTCAAGTTCTAAGTTAGTGACTTTTACTTTTATACAAATGTCCATGAATCATTGCTCCTTTAGATATACTTCTTTTAATTTGTACCATTGATTTCTAAAGATACTTTTCATTTATTCCCATAAGTAGAAGAGATATATTTCTTAAAAACTTTAATTTCATTAGTCAATTTAATAAAAACTTTCCTTTATTTGTTCAACTAATATGCTTAGAAGTTTTTTGAACTTTTCATATATTGCATATAATATTTATATTTATAAACAATACATAATTTATATAACCGTATAAGAAAATTATAATCGATAATAAACCTATTTAGATCAATATTACAGTTAGTTCACTGATAAATGTCCTATTAATAAGATATATTATTTAAATAATTTTGCACTAAACTTTTTTCATGTCAAATCATATACTTATAAAAAGGCATACAACAAGCAAATATAACAAACTTAAACTTGATTTTTAACAAATGATAAGTTTATACTTATCAAAGTTTAATATGATTTTTTTCTATAACAAAAAGTGATAAAAAAGTTACAGAAAATATTTTTAAAAAAGTATTCATTTTAGTAATTTGATTGAATTGAATCTATTACATTTAAATGTATTTAAAATCTTCTGTAAATATGGAAGTGGTGATGATGTATATTTATGCAATGAAAAAAGAATTTAGAAAGTATGTATTTATGTTGTTACTTAATAAATAGTTTTACAGGTAGATATTAAAATGAATTTTAATAATTTTATTATTCATTTATTAAAAAAATTCTAACAATGTCATATAAAATATTATGTCATATTAAATATATTAAAAATATATTTAAATGGTTAATATCATAATTCATATTTTAAGTATTAACTACATCACTTTTAACTCATTAAATAATTAGACATAATTTTATATACAACCTTATAAAGCATGTATTTATATAATCATTCACTTAATATACATGGTATTTTTACATAATACTATACACATGCTAATTTCCTTGAAAAAAAATACTATTCATGTTAATATTTTTAGATACATACATTAAAAATAAAATATAAAGTATAAAAAAATTATATGAACTGTTCTATACCAGATAAAAATAATAATTAACTTTCATACAAAATGATTTTATTAAATAAGTAGAATATAATTTAAATATATCTATAATTAATTGTTATAACAATTAATATCTTACCACCCATTTATGATGAGGATATTAATTAAAAGAAAATAAAAAATAAGGATATTTGATGAGAAGAAGGGAGAAGTAATTGCTAATACTATCTACTAAAGCTAACATTATAAAGCAAGATAAAATAAGTGCTATTGAGATATTTTTCTTATATGCTAGTGCAGTACTATATTTAATACAGTCACAAACAAAATTAACTTTTGACAATCTTACACGAATTATCATGTTAGGAAATTAGTGTTCACTGATACTAACTTATTCTGTCACTTCTCAATTGTAAAGTTTACGTGTGTTCACATAATTCCTTTATGTTTACCGAATTTGCCCAAAAATAAATTTGACAAATAATTAACTTATTTTATCTGGTAATAGAGTTTAACAAACACAATAATAATATTATACCATACCAAGCATACCATACATAATATTATAAAGTTTTATAAATTTTATCTCGAAACACGTTTAAATCTTTAATATATTAAGCATGTCATACATAAATGACTAGTTTTATAAAAGTAAGATCATTTAATCATATTAAACTATAAAAATCGTCGTCGCAAAACATTCATCTCGATATTCAAACAATTTAAATATACTAAAATTATACAATTATATTTATAAAATCAAATATTGTAACAATATTACTTTTACATTTAAACTTATTCTAAAATACTATAGAAAAAATATTTAATTTCTCTTCATTGTTAAGGCTTACTTATTCATATTTAAGCTTCTAACTTTTTTTTTTACATAAAAAACTATGATTAATAATTTAAAGATACTGTGAAGCTTATAAAAAAAACTCATTTCTACCTCATAAACAACATATGCAATAAAAAAACTTTAGATATATAAACTTTTCCAAAAACCAACTCAAGAAAAAAACCAAAAAAGGTTACTCAAAAATATTTTTTAATTGAACAATAATATTCTACTCTCGATATAATTTCTAAGATAGACTTTGATTAAGAAAAGATTAACATATCCTTTAAAATTCTAGAGAGAAAATATAAAAAAAAAAAGTATTTTTAGAAAGGTAATAATTTTTATGAAATTAAATTTAAATAATTATTTTTTATTTATAAATGTTTTTAACTTAATAAAATTTTCATCTCTCAATTACACCACTTGTACTTTTAAACTTTTAAACATATTTAATGAGTAGTTAGATTAACATAGTAAATTAAAAAAGGCAAGTGATAAAATTTTATTAATGTTTAGTATGTTTCTAAACATATTTAACTACACAAAATAATAAAAATTTATTTCTAAATTTAATAACTATTCTTATATTACAAAAAATGACCTTTAGATAATATTTCACGCTATGAGAAAGAAAAGTCAAACATAATTTTTGAGTAAAAAAACTAAAATAATTAATTTAAAAGTGCATTACTATGTTTTATACTAGTATTAAATTATTCAATCACATATAACTAGGTATGGTTCAATTTTATCTTTTAATCATTTAAAACTGATTGATTCAACGTCTAAGATTACACCAACACGAAAATGTAACTCCAACCTTCAGTAGTTAATTACCCTTGAGCATCATGATAAAACATTTAATGGTGTGAGTTTGTTTTTGGACATGTATTTGTATAATTTGAATCAACATAAATTTATAAAACTGGCTGAGTTTATAATAACCTGTAAAAAAATATAAAACAATTTTGAATCATAATATTGTTTAGAAATTTGTAAAAAGATGATTTTGGGTGTTTAATTATCTAAATGACTTGAGTTTAAGAGTATTTTTGGAACAATTGACATGACTAAGGGATTCACAAACTGGTAAAAGTTACTTCTAATAAGTGGCGTTTCTACCACCTCAAACATTATGGGCAAAAGCAAAATGTTAAAAACTGTGAGATCAGAAGTTGAAAAAATGCGTACAAGGAAGTAAGAATGAACCTAACGTTAGGATGGTGTGTATGCCGTTTTATTTAACCCCACTTCCACTTTCCCATTCAGTCCAAATGGTGTGCCTTAACTTTATTATATTAGGAATGTAAGCATATTACTGAAAATGTCTGTTTCCTTTCAAGAGAAAAAAAAATATATTAGGAGTCATCAGTTAAGATGAATTAGTTAGATATTTATTTTGATATCAGAAAACCTTAATTACTTAATTTTCTCTTTTAATGAAAATAAATCGAAAATCAAATATTATAACTCAAAAATCATAGTAGGATAAATTTTTGCGAAAGAATTAGATCTGATAAGATCTCTCCCTTTTTTATGACTCAGTTTAGATAGAAAAAAAATATAAAAATCGAAAAATAAAAAATTAATTTATTATGCAATAACAAGAATGAAGAAGGCTTATTCGCATATATGCAAAGATATGTGAGGATGCAAAGTGTATAATAAAATAATAATAAAATTAATAAAATTATAAAATAATAATAATAATATAATAAAGATAAACATTAGTAATAATAATTTTATAAAATAATAATAAAATAAGATAATTATTAATAATATTAATGTTAAAAAATATAAATAATTATAAAATTATAAATAATAAAATAATAAAATTTTAAAATGATAATAAAAGTAATAATAATAAAATTATAATTATAATAATAATCAAAATAAATTTATAAAATAATAATATTATAAAAAATATTAATTTATTTTTAATTTTAATTTTAATTTAAAATAATTGATACTTTTATAATTCAATCAATCAAAATAATAATAAATTTAATAATTACACTTAATAAATTAATTATATTTAATCTTAAATTAACTTTAACTATAATTTTCTTTATTAAAAAAATTATTTTATCAATCACATTTATCAAATAACTCACAAACTTTTATAATTTTTTTGTTTATTTTTTTTTAATTCAAACAACTCAACTTTTTATACACTTTTTTTATCTCAAATCAACTTTTTCAAATCTACTTTCTTATCCAAACAAAGTCTCAGTAAAAACAATAATTAAGAACCAAATAATATGATCCAAAAAACCATAATAGAATAAAGGATTATGCAAGACTCTTTCTAGATCCGACAATTATATATATATATATATATATATATATATTAAATGTCTATAGTTATTATATTAAATTTCAGTCGTCCAATTTGTTTACGTATATCGAGTAATAGTTTAATTATTTAATTTAATTTTATATTTATTTTTTCTGATATAAACTGCGTAGGCCTTCTTCATTGTTAAAGAAAGTGTTGGTAGATGAATGGCGCAGACGTATAAGAGTTTTCATTGGCTGAGAGCTGTGTATGTATCAAAATCAAACTTACAAACTTACAGGGCTATCACTTCTCAAAAACGATGGATTTTGATCACTGATTCGGAAAAATAAGGTTTACCACTCGTTAACTTTTGTCACATTTCCACGGTCCAAATAAATAATCAAGCAGACGAGGTTGACAAAGAATATTCCCAAGGTTCAGATTTCTTGTGTTGAAATGTGGGAAGAGAATTAAACACTTTGCCTATTGAAAAATATGGTTTTGAAGAAAAAGATATCATGGAATTAAAATTAGAGCATGCATTGGACATCTTGATTGTGTGATGAACATGGTTTTGAAAATGTGTGTTGTGGAGGAACCGACGTGGCTTAATAAACTCTGAAATTGATGAAACAAACAATATTAAAGGGTCTTGTTGGCTGTGTTATGCAACTTGGTGACGACAAATTGTGACAGAAGATGCTATTTTATGTGTGTAATTTTTGTATGGAGAGTCTTTTGGAAAACTTTAGGACCATAATAAGGGAGAGTCTGCCGTGACCATAAATATTTAATGGCTAAGTATGTTTTCTAAAAAAAGGAAAAAAAAAGTTAACTGTTTTTTGTTAAAAATGTTACTGATACATTCACTATAGTTTCTAATCTTACATTATGGTTTTTCATGAAAAAGAGAAAATTAATAATTGATTTAAGAGAAGGTAATATGGTATTTCTTGTTAACATGATTTTAATGAGTAACGACAGAACGAGAAATGTAACATTGATATACATTTTCGATTTAGGTGGATATTATCTAATTTTTGTAGTTATTTATTGAGGTGAAAATATATTATATTGTGAAAATTGAAGACAGAAGCACAATTTACATATATAATGTTTTTTTATCCGTTGAAGTTAGTGATTTGAAGACATGATTTTATGACTAGTGTTGTAATTTTTCTATTTTTATTAGTTCATGCATTTGGTTGGTTTGACATTCTGTTTATAATAGTGGAATATAATATTTGTTTTGACGAGGTTTTGATAGTTTTAAGTAATTAATTATGTAGTTTTTTTAATTTGGTTTCACTTTGTGAGTTGATTAGGATTTCAGTTGACATTCTGTGGTTAGAAGTTCTTTGTCATTGTTGGATTGTTTGTAATATTAGTTTGTGGGTTATGTGTGCACATCCACACATATATATATATATATATTTATTGGTTGTTGAGGGGTTTTTTTGAAATAGTAATCAGTCATCGGAGAAGTATATAAATATTAAAAGAGTGAAATATGTTGGTCAAACATCTATACGGTTATGTAATAGTTGAAGCTGATTTTTAAGGAAATGAGTTATGTTATATTAAAAGAATTGTAGTATTCTACTTGTGGGTCATTGTTGGAAAATAACTTATGTCTTTTAGTTGATGACAATTTTTACAATTAATATGATGAATATTGTTGACGAAATGGTTGAAGTACATTTATTTGTCATACACTTAGTGTGTGAACATGAGGTAAGATAAAATCTTTTAAAATATGGGTCTAGCCAAGACAATGGGCTTAAATATAATAATGAATCTGTATAAAGTGTGCAAAGTAATGATATAAGAGTCTTAGGTAAAGAGGAGGTTAAGAGTGAAAATATGAAAGATGAAGAGGGGTAGAGGAATGTGGAAGCTAATAACACTTTTGTAGGTGATGAAGAGTTAGATAATAACTATGTAGTATGAGTTTAAGGAATGCAGAGTTAGTTGATGTCAAAAATATTGACTATGTTTATGTAAAATATGTAAATTGTAAATATGATAATATTTATAAAAATTCTTCTTAATTATAAAATGCGAATGAAAAATCAAATTATTGTGTACATAAAGATACCTTCTTACATAAAGAATATTGGTGGTGACAAATTTGGGTATCAATATTGGAAACACATTTTAATTCTCTCGACCGCAAATCTTATTTTCTTTTATCAATATCCTTTACGAAAATTAATTTCCATTATGTAATCAAATAATGAAATCTAGTTTTTGTTATAATGAAACTAGTTTACATAACTATTTATTTTTTAATCTCAACAATCTCAGTTTACACTTTGTTTTAAATTCTAAACCTGATTATTCAGAATATGTAAAGGAAATAAGTCGTAAATTCTAAATTAGATAATCCAAAAATTTGATACTCCGGATAAAGTGACAAACTGTGGAGTGATATTATGAGAAAAGGCGCATATTCTAATAGGCAGGCCCGTTTTGACATTGTTTATGAGGTAGTTACATTCTGAACCCTCATATTTTCATGCTGCACTCCCATAAAATTTAAAATCCACTTTTGTTTTCAAAATGTATAATCTAGAAAATAATTTTGTATTTCTGGTTTGTACATTTCAAAATATAAATTTTATGAATTTTTTGACAAACCTATTTTTAAAAACAAGTATATATTCTAAATTATATTTCTGGATCCATCCAGAAATATTGTATTATAGAATCACATTATTAAATACAATCCATAATAGAAATTAGTATTCTAGAATATACAATTTAAAATATAAAACATGTATTTGATTGTATAATAATTTATTTTCAGAAAGATAAAATTGGAATTTCATATTTTATGGGGGTGCAGCCAGAAAATAAGGAGTTGCAGAATGCAACGGCCTGTTTATGAACGTGTAACTAAGCTTAAATTGAGGGCCCAAATAAGCTTGTACGTGAAAAGGCTGAATGTATCTTGCTTTATAGGAAGGAGATTGGTACGGAGTGGAAGGAGAGGACGGCGTTTGCATCATCAGTGTTCAGTGTTCAGCGGTTCAAACGATGAGATTAAAGAGGTCATACTAACTACAAACAAGGTAAAGCCCTTACACTCTTATGTACACTGATTCCCATCTATTAAGATAATCATTTTTCTATCATTCTCTTCATCCCATTGTGAAGGAATTAAACAATGATTTGAATAATTCGATTGCATAAAAGAGATTGAATTGTAAATGTTTTGATAAAGAGAAATTAGGTTAGATGATAGGGAATATATTTGAGGAGATGTAAAATACTGTGTTGAAGGCGAAATTTTCAATATTGAAATAGTTGACAATGTGTTCAGTAAGTGCAAAACATAACCTAAACAGCCTCTCAAAATTTTGTTAGATTGCTATTAATTGACAAGAAGTTGGAAAACAAAATTCTTTGGAGTACGATTTGACAATGACTAGTCAGAAAAATTTGTATTCATTTTAAGCTTGCTCTTCACCTCTTGAATCTCCTTCATTTGGTTCTGCCAGGCAAACAAATTATGTTAAACCAACCACGGGTATAGGCATAAGATAGTAAGCGATGCATTAAAAAATAATTCTTCACAATGATCCACCTGATGTAGAGCATTCCAGCATGCATTAAACTTCACATAATGCAGTACCCATTCAATAGACATGTGGTACTCTATTGTATTGGTCTGAGAGCAATGTGATGTTGATACTGCATTTCTCTGTAAAAGCAGGAAACACGCAATTTAAATCATATTTTCTAATATGTGATGTGTAAAGGTAAATCAATGAATTGGGTGAGTAAGGCTACCATATCCTGGTGTTGCCTTTGAAGCGCAGGTCTGTCAATGACCAAATGGCCAGTGAATTTTCTCTTCTTGTCAGGCTCGCAGAGAGTTCCCTTCATGGCAGTGACAATCCTGTAGAAAATCTATGAACAGTACATATTATGCAGTACAAAATGACTTTGAAGACCGACTTTGGACTCGAAGGGGTTTTTGCTAAAGAGCAAGAGAATATATGCATTGCAATTTTAGCAAGATATGGGGAATATGAACTTAAGTAAAATTGGGAAGATGTCATATTCCATTTTTCTCAGTTTAAATATCTGGAATCAATTACACACCATGATAGCGAAATTAATGAAGATGGTTAATATGGAGAGGCATCGGGGGTTATTTGAGGTTGCAAAGTACTAAGCAGACTCCAACGCAAGTTTTATTATCCAAGTATTCTATATGGTAGTGAATGTTGGACTTCAAAAGGATAACATGAGAGAAATTGGAGAGAAGTATATGAAAATGCTAAGAGAAATGTGTGGCCACACAAGAAGGACTTTGGAAGTAGTTGTTAAGAGTGATCTCATGGTTTGCATTATTTAATACTTACTCCATGATCAACTATAAAATGTTGCAAGGTTCAACTTTGGTGCAAAATCCCTGATTTTGTTTTTTATTTCGAAGTTGTGAAGAAACATAAACTAAGCCGTTATTCTGTGGTAACTTTCATATTTGGAGATTTACCATTAGGATATCAACGAATTAGAACCTATTAAGTGGTTTGCATCTATCAACATACCTGTCTAACCTGGAAAATATGATTATTGCACAAACTGGATATTAAAGCCATTCAGCTGCAAGCTTAAGACTCGGATGACAAATCAATATTGATTTGCATCTTTACTATCAATAATTTGAATTAACATTCAAGTACACGCAGTAAGCACATGCAGCACCTTCCGGGATTGCTCAACAAAAATGCAGCTAGTGGGCAGAGTTTCCTATTTGCTAAATATTTAAACTCATAATATAATCTTTCAAGAGGTTGGAGGTGTTAGATTACCTAGATGCCATCCAAGTTCTTAAACAGAAGAAATTATCACTGAAACGATTCATGAAACTTAGAAGAGTAATTCAACATGAAAAACAAAACAACAGATGCAATACCTCCCTTCTCCAAGACTAAGGCATCTTTTGTTTAACTCGGATATTGCAGATTCAGCTTCACATTTTTTCTTAAAAATAACAAATGCTTTACCTGTCAGTAGATGAGGAAACACAATAAATGGAGGATCTAAAAAGTCACAGCATTTAATATGTCCCAATGAATTCTTAGGTCTCATCATACCAATGAAAGAGCCACACAAAAATTAAAATGGGACTGTTGGGCGACTTTAAAAGGTAAATCTGTAAATACCGTAGTATGTACTGGAACTCGGGATCCATTCTATCATCCTTGCCTCAACCTTTGCATTGAGAGCACACCAAACAAGATCCTGAACAAGATTTCAGGAAAAAGAAATTAAGAAACAAGACCACTGGACACCGACCATATTAATTTAAAATCTAAACTTAAACCTCCTCTTAGTAAGAAGAATAGTTCATCTGACAACCGATTGTCCCATCACATCCATTTAAGTTTGAATTACTTGATAATTGTCTAGTCATGCACAGCACATCCATACACAACAAATAGGATATTAAGTGGGACAATAATCAGAGAACCTGATGGCAAAGGTGTAATGAAATTTATCTAAGTTTTGTCATTTAAAGTTATATATCGGCAGATAGATTATTTCAGTTTCAACTAATAGAAGAGTTTCCCTCTTCATTTGTCACATTGCATACAAATCCACAACTGTCTCTGTCTCTACTGATGTTAAAATTTCCATATAGCTGGATCATAGTCTTATAGGCTTGTAATTTTTAAATGTTCAATGCACAAATAAAGTAGGCAAAATATAAACAAGCTCTCTTCAATAGAAAGTTAAAAAGAAACTAGAGAATTTGAAAAGTTGGATCTCATATACCTCTACTTCATATGATGTGTAGGATGGATCCAGATTATTCAGTAAAACCAAGGTATCCAACTCTTGAGCTCTCCGCAGTCTTTCATCCCAAGGCTACAAATGAAATTAACAGCAAATCAATCATAACAATATTATATCTGTACTATATATATATGGTTCGATACAGATAATAACAGGAATCTTTACAATGATTAATAAAGAGGAACTTCATTCATTTTGTTCATTATAAAATAAACTTCTTTTGTAACGGTTCAAAAATAGAATTGTTTGATTTCATTAATGTGATCATATTAAAATTTCTTAATTTCAAAAACTAATATTACAGCACCTACCACACTCAGGGGCCACAGTAGCTGTTACTCAAAAGAAGAAAAGCAATATTTTTTACTTGTTAAATCTAAGTAAGATTAGCATTGCTTGTTTCAAACCAACCTAGGCAAGTGTCAGTGTCCTAAACGAGCCAAAAACTCATCTATAAGTAGCCACATGCAATTGTTATAGAGAGACTAACAAATGTTTTATTCAGTTAAGTGAAATTATGTCACACATTGTTAGGTATTTTCAACCACAAATAGACTAACCAGTCAAAGTTGAAAGGATCTCAATTAAGATTGTATTGAAAAACTAATGACTTAATAGGAAACACATAAATGCGAAGAACTAAGAAAAAATATTTATGGAAGGGGCGACCACAATAACTATAATAGCATTTCACAGTAAAAACAAATTTCTGTTAGCAAATATATCTGGAATTCTTAACTATCAAACTGCCTGATAATTTCAAGTAATAAATAAAAGAACTCTTTAGCAAAGAGAAAATGTTTAAAACCTAACTAGAATTTGGCAGATAATTTAAGTCATAGTATATTAAAATCATTGATGTTATGTTAAAGCATGTAGAAAGTCATTCTGTAAATATACTTGCCAATGGAAAGTGAGCTGTTTTCATATCAGAATAATACAGATAAATGTAAGTAAAGACAGAGATATTCTGGAAAACTCTGTAGTTTAGATGCTAGGAAAATTCTGTAAGTTAGAAATCATCAGTAAGCATAAAAAAATTTAATGAAAATAAAAGTACAAGGAAAACTCTGTAGTTTTAGATGCTAGATCAAGAAATAATAGACGAAGCAAACTAGTTAGATCCCAGAGTATAAGGCGTGGAAGTTGTGAAAAAGGTAAATAAAATTCAGCATATGAACACTTTATATGCTCTTTTATACTATTTCTCTGTCATCCAAGTCTATGAAGCACCAGCTCCTCTTCTGTTTGAAGTGTCGCACTTTACAAAAATTAGTCTCACACGTGCCAAACACTTATCATTGAGTGCCCAATTAAAAAAATAATTGATCAGGTTTCGACACTTGAGACAAAGCTTCATTACAACCCAAACACTTCAGTCGACACTTCCAAATAGGCAGACCTTTGAAAAGTAAGCTTAAATAACAACACAATATTAAAAATTAATCTCTTTCACCTCTTTTTGTGTGACTCATTGGCATAAATAATGCCTCTTAATATTCTTTTGTCAGACTTGTTATCCTAAACTAGGTGAATATTCGTAGGGAGCATATTTAGTCAAAGTGCCCTTTTTTATGTGAGAGTGAAAGGAATAAATATTAATCATCATAAATGATCAAGATTAAAACAACTACTTCATGTGAGTCTTTTTAAGTCACATGCTTTAAATCTTGGCTATTCATGAGAGGTTGTATAGTCTAGATTTACTTTTCTAACTCATAAAAATGTCCCTATCACTATATATGTTGCATATATCTGTGTTGTCCCTGTGTCCTAATGTCAGATATTAGCAGTGGTAATGGGTTCATTACACGACTGTGCTTCATACGCCCAAACAAGGAAGAACCTATTTTGTACATTAACCCAAACCTTGAAAATGATCAAAACTTAAACCACAAATTTACAATCAATATAAAGAAACAAAAGAAAACTCACCATTTTCTTAAACCACCTTCTTTTTTCCTGAAAAAATAAAATCAAGGGTTCACAAAGGATTAGAACTATGACTGAGATCATATTTGAAACCACATCTAAAGGTTACATATATTAATACATGCTCTTGTTACCACCAAGGTTCTCATTCTCAATCTCATTATCTTGATTCCCAAGTCAAGATCACAAGTTAAATAATGTAGATCTAGTGAAAGAGGCAACATTGTACATTTGAAGGACTCCTATCATTGTACTCAAAGAATAGATGGGGAAAAAAAGCTTCAAATCATAAATATATCATAGTGTTGATGAACCTTTCACATGTTTGAAATATTTGTATAGTTAAGACTCTCAAGACACCAAAAAAGTAGATAAGTTGTAGCTGATCTGATTTATTCACCTCATCTAGATTAGTTGTCGAACTTAAAATATGAGAGTACACACCTGACATGGAATTTTATAGACTTACTGCATCAGGTCTTTCAATTACATCAATAACATTTTTGTCTGTTTTGAACTTTTCGTCCTGTTTGATCTCTACATTCTTATCAGTTTCTTCTTCCTCCGGAATTTTGGTAATTTTACCAATGTTTGGCTTCTCTTCTATAATCTTCCTCTTTTTATATGGATAAGAATCTGATAGTTGCTTTGGAAAAATATTCTCAGAAGTTCTCCCTTCAGCTTTATCGTTAACTTGACTATGTGAGATAGTACAAGTCTTAGCCACAATTTTGGGTCTAATATTTGTCCCAACATGAAGATGGTTACTGGTTTTATTTGCAACATTATCAACCCTTATCCTGTTAAAGAACTGCTCCACTGCAGAACAGTAAAACAGTGAGCTAAGGTGAGTAATTGCTCCAGATCAACAGGCCGAATAGTTTCAACATGTGCTGTGTACAGTTTAATTTTAGTGAAGATAGCATGTAACAAAATAAAAGACAAGGTTAATGACCTTTAACACCATCAATCTCATTGGTAAATGTATCAATGATTACACGCCTTGTAACATCAAACGCGCAATTGAAAAAGTAGTCTGCCTTCTTTAACTCCATTTCTGATGGCGTGGGATTTCTCGTGTCCTTTGAAGTGCAAACAACAGTGCATTTTCCAACAATTGATTCCTGAATAACAAAATTTTAAATGAAGGAACATGCATCAACAAACTTCTGTAAAATGACAAAGACTCAATTTTCAACTATATCAAACGTTATATACTGCAAAAGTACCACGTAAAAGAAAAAGATATGTTAGTGTTCCTAAAATTTTATAACAGTGAAATAAAGCAAACCAAACTAATAGGCATTTCGAGACTTCAAAAGGGAGTCTAGCTTTAGCATGGCTGTAGGTCAATGCACATGCTTTCAATATTTTTCTTCCGCTCTCAAGTTCCTGTTAAAACTACCATTATATTTATCGTGACTTGGAACATTCTTTATGATCATTTTCATAATAGTCATCTCGTGAAGGATTTGATGTCTAGTTCTCTAGTTCCCCATATCATAACAAACTTTTACTTTGGTAGCCTTTTTATAAATTATAACCAACCAAGTCATGGTGCAGAATGCTAATTTCAGCCATTGACGAAAGATAGGCCAAGAACCATTTTCAACCAACCAAATAAACTAATAATACACATTAACTTCAAACAAATAAGAACAAATAAGCCCCCGATTACATTCTATCATCTCGAATTTGGACCCCTTAAACCCCACATTTAACTAAAATAACCTCTCCAGAATAAACATTCACACCAACTCAATATTAATTACAAGCAAATAATTAATTAAATTACCAGGTAGGCAACATTGGAAAGGCCTTTGCCCTCACCAGAAGCCAAAAACAACTCATTCCAACAGGGCTGATACTTTCCCAGGAAGTTACGAATTTCCACGGGCCGGAAAAACCAAACAACTTTGACCATCTTTTCACGAGTTGGTCTCTCGAATATCTTGACAAGCTTGCCAATGGAAGTTTCAACATGGCCTGTAGTGAACACGTAGACACAATCATATAGAAAATACTCCACACCCTCGTACACAAAGGACTCATAGTACTGAGTGTCCTTGTTCTTTACACCAATTCCCCTCCTCTTGCCCCACTTAAAATCTATCACTTCTCCAACATTTGCCGATGATGACGGTGGGTGTGACATCTTCTATTCACACATGCAAAAACCTGAGACATAATAAATAAATCACATACTATTTAAAGCAACAAATCATAAAAAAAAAAATAGCATAGTGTGCCGATGGCAGATGAACAGTTAGCAAAAGGGTAAGCGAAAAAACAGTAAAGAGAGAAACTTAGGGATTAAAAAAAGGATTGTTGAGATAAAGAGAGAGTGGTTTCGTTGGTTCAGTAACTCACTCACCAAAAAAGTGGTGACGTTTTGTATAATGGAAAGAAAGCTTAACTTGAGTGAGTGTGTTACCTTTGATGGGCGTTAAGTAGTTTTTCCATTTGAAGCAAACATGCACAACACAATAAGCGTTTGAGAGTTCAGAGTTTGTTGAAAGCAGAAAATGGAAATGGGTTTTGCATGTTTGGGTGGTGAGTGAGAGTGGAGGAAGGAGAGAATGAAAAAGGAAAACGACGTCGCTGCTCTTCTTTCGTACAGGGAAAGGTACAGGGAAAAGTACAGGGCGTGAGTAGTTGACTAGTCGTGTGAACATGGAGGGCGTGAGGTGCGGGCAACAACTGCATTTCCTTTCCCAGATTTTCTCGTTTCAATCCCACTCTGCAATTTTTTCTCTTACCCACTGTCATTCTAGTTACCACTCATCATCTATGTATATTTGTTTCATGAAAAATACAAATATATATGGGATAAGAGTGTGATTTTATTTTACATAGATGATAATTAAGCTTTTGAAATTATTTTTAGAAAATATTTAAACCGTTTAAATTCTCAACTTAAATTGAAGCTACATTCACTTTATAAGTCTAATAGCTATCTAATTTTTCATTCATATTCTTTACTGTATTGTGATTGAAGTTCACAGTGTATACGAGGAGTTATTCTTTCAACTAAATTTCACCTCTTTTACAATATGCTCGTTTTCTTATCTTTCCATTTTATTTTGTACATCTTCATAACTTGGTAAAATAATTTATATTATTAAAAGACTGATTTTTCAAATTTTATGATGACTAAAAGTGTAAATAATGTGTATTAGTCTACAAGATATCATATTTTGTTACAGCATTATGACAAAAAAAAAACTTTTTAATTAGACATATAGATAAAGATTGAAAAAAGAGAAAAACCCGGTCAAATTGTCAAAAGTAAGACTGTAAGAATAGAAAATATCAATCTGATTTAGCAAAATGTTGAATTGAATATCATTAATGGACAATTAAATTTAATGCAAAAATATGAAAAGTGAATTACAAGGTAAAAGCTTGACAATGTCCATTGAACTAACTTTAAAAGTGGTTATCTTGATACGAAGAAAGACTTACAAATATAAAATAACACAATGTATTTGTTCTAGATTGTGGGTAATATAAAATTAAAAAAAGATGTGAAAGAAGATTACACAGAAAATGGTGTAAGACTGCGGAAACAAAGTGATGAAAGACAATCGTCCCATATTTTGAAGGTAAAAACAAACTCCCAAATAATATTGAAAAATTAACTTGTCCAAACAGGCTCTCACCGCGAGTAATTTCAGAAAACACCGAAAATTAATTCAGGTATGCTCTTTTTATAAAACCCTATGCCTGAGGCAATATCAAACTCCAACTAATTCAGAATACGTCAGATGAACCCAAGTGTACTCCTGTGAACCAAAGAATAAAAAGAATCATAATGATAAATTGTTTTGAGTGTTAAAGCGGCGGCGTATTTAGAAGGTCAGGATTATAAATTGAGGGTGTTCGGCGGCAGGAAACAATGAAGCAACATTTTAAATTAAATTTACAAATGATATCTACTACTCGTATTCCCGCTTTCTTTAAGGGGAAATGACAAGCAAAGCTCAAATGAGCATAAATATCGACAGCTAAAAAACCTAAAGCTTACACATCAAAAACCCCCAAGAGAAAAGACGATGCCTTTGATCTCTCTTTCTCATGGCTTAGAAAGAAAGAAATGAAAGAGGATGCCAAGAAAATGACAGGAAGGAGAAAGACAACAAAACGCCCTACAATAATAGATGGACCTATATATGAAAAGTTGAAAATGGGATGGACAACCTATTGGCTTTGCGAGTTATATACAGAGAAAAGTTTATTCATAAATGGCGATATAGCCGCTAGCAACGCCATTGGACACTCCTCGTGGGGTAGATGACCACATCCGGATATTGCAACCAGTCTCTGCACGTGGAATCAGAAATAGAAATATTAGCCAACTTAGAAAAGGAACTAATCATCTCTCATGATAAATGCTAGGGAAATTTAAAAGGATGACAAGAAAAAAAATGGAAATCAGAAAAGTATCTTTCTCCTCCTTTCTTCTTACCATTGCACACACCTACTTCTCATTCCACAATTGGTGGCATGCATTAATAAATACACAGAAACTAGAATACTTACAGAATTTAAAAATTTGGAGGCCATTGCTTGACAATATTTCATTGAGACGAGTGAATCTTCAGCACCGGCTATGACCAACACTGGAATGTCTTCTACAGCTTGTAGCAATAAGTCTGCCTTTTTTGCAGAGAGGATGGTTTCCGATGACAATTTACCAATCTCGTGAAGCGCTTCATCCCATCCTTCTACATATAGTGGAGCCTAAACGTATTTAAGAACAGTCACGAATAACACAAGTCAATAAAATATTTCTCCAGAGCAAACACGTCATAAGAAGAAAATGTAATAACGTATGTAAAATTAATAATATAATAAAATAATAATATATGTGTATTCAATATGAAGCATGGACCATAAGTTCCCTTCTGAAAGTGAAGTTCGTGAGAGTTTAATGATACACCCTTTATCTCTACATCAAGTAATAACTTTACTTTCTACACAACTAATTCTTTCAGCAGTTTGAAATTTGCAAAAAGAAGGGCATCTCCTACACATGTAGTTTAAGGTACAGAGGAAATTTATAGAAGTGTCTTTTGGAAAAGGGCATATGTAAATCTAATAATATCATCAAAACTAATTATGCAAACTAATATATTATTATTCAATGTGCGAAAGAATGTTAAAAAAACACATCAAGTAATAACGTTACATTCTACACACTTATTTCTGCAGTTTGAAACTTACAAAAGGAAAGAAGACCTTATATACATGTAGTTTAAGGTACAGACGCACCTTATATAGAGTCAAAACTTCTGTTGTCAGTTTGGTAGCATCATACCATGAACGCCGATTCACAACGTGGGTGATTTCTGTTCTTAGTAGGGGACGAACCAAATGTTTCTTTCCAAGTGATGTGTGCAGAAGGATTTTAGCAAAGGAAGGAACTACTTCCCTTGATAAATTAACATTTAACAATACAACCCCTTTCACTGTGACCTGAATCGCAGAAAACAAGCCTAACCACTTAATCAAATGCATATTAACCACAAAATATACAGCCTTAAACAACTTTACGGAATGTGGCATGATCAAATAAAAGTCAAACCTTCACATACATAAACAAATATATACCAACCTACCTAACAAACCCATTTACCATGGAATCCAGTTTTTTATCTGTCTTGGTCGTTCTATTGCATAATTAGCAACATGAAACACAATAGACGTGGATATGTGAATATGTATGTAAATTTTGGTAGTATATTGTGATCAGACACATCATGTCAAAAATAAATTATTAAGATTACAAAAAAAAAAAACAAAAACATATTGATTATTATTTTTTAAACCCCCTGCTGTTTGGTTGGAAAATTTAAAGGAATTTTTGCAATTACAAAATACTTCTAGTTTAATAGGCCAGCTTTACAGGTTGAATAAAGCTCAGTGGTACAATGCAGCTAATTGCACTGATAGTCTGATTAAGATACTAACTAACGTAAGAAAGCAGGAAAAAATACTCACGTTGAAAGAATTCATTGATGTTTGAACTCTCTGTGCAGCCTTCAGAGCAAGCAACCCTCCATCATCATGACCAATCAGAACAACTGAAGAAAATCCAATCTCAGAACAGAAAGACAAAAGGAGATCAACCTGGAAACACACAAATCAATCAGATATATAATTAAGATACCCAGATTACAAACTAAATTAGTCTTTAGGTACTTAAATCATGTTATTCTCCCATCTTACGAATTAGTCTTTTCGGTTCTACTCTCATGTATTTAGGTAATAACAATTGGTGCTTTTATTGAAAGTCGAGCTCTCCAAAAGGCCACCCGTGGATTAGATTAAGGTATAATATATCGAATACTAACAGATAGGTTAAAGCTACCTCGGCTCTTTAAAGGAGGTGACAATGATGAGTATCAGACTGGGCATGGTAAAAATCTCAAGTGATGCTTAAGTAATTAGTGCTTAATATACTAAACTCTTAGGGTGAGGCTCTACTTGAGTGCTTAAATCGTAGCATGTATAAACTGAAAGCTCCAGTATCTACCTCAAACGGAACTGGTACATAAAACTAGAAAAAATAAAATACTGAATAACTTCTCTAATAACTCATGTTAAGGATTCACAGTATTCACCTGACTTTCAAGTTTGTAAGGATTAGGCAATTCTTTTTTCTCCCAGTCCTCCCGACTGAGTCTTGAAGTCAATCCCCAACCAGGCCTGTCAAATGCAGCAACTGTGCAATTACTCTGCCGGGCTAGAGGTCCCATTACATGTCGCCAAGAAAAGACGCCTCCACCAAACCCATGTATCAAAATAATACCTACTTGACCAATGTCCTCTACATTTTGTTCCAAAGACAAAGACTCTAATTTAATTGTTTTCTCATCTTCACGAATTTCATCTAGATGCAAAACAGGGATTTCTTCATTAAGATGGGGAGAGGTTACTGGAACATCTAAAAGAGGAGCATGTAGAGATGATCCATAGAACTGATTGCTATAGCTCCGGTGGAGTTGCCGATGGGCTTTTGGAGATATGCACGTTAAATGTCTATTAAACTTTGACAACCCCCCAGCCACTGATGAGGTGGAGCAAAATGTTGACGACATGTTAAGTGGCGGTGAACCAGGCATGCTGAGCTTGTAATGGAGAGTAAGACCTTGGCAGGGGATAAATAAGCTCTCTGAATCTGCAAGTAATCTGAGTGGCAGTTCTTCATCACGAGCAGTTCCAAAAGGCCTCCTTTTCATTTCACCGTCACTTTTTGGGGTTCTACCCTCGGAGGGAACAGGAGACCGAGGGACCTTCTGATAACCAGAGAAAACATTCTTGCACGAAAGGACCTGCTTAATTAGACAGAAATAAGCAAAAAGAAAATTACCATGTGTACCATCAAAATTACCAAATTAAGCTTCATGAGTTCAGAAATGTTTTCTTTAGAGCTGAAGGAAGAATATGTTGCCACCACCTAATTCCAAAGGGTTAAATAAAAGAAACAACACCACTATGTTATTCCGATAGCCGGAAAACCGTTGCAAACTTACCGCTTCGGGGTCAACTCTATGAAACATAAGCTTCCTCCTTGCTCTGCAGCTGGTTCTATAAGCAACCACAGTGTGGCCAAGAGCAAACACAACTGACGAGAGAAATAAGACAGGCATTCCCCATGACTTCTTTAAATGGAGTCTCTGTCTTGTAGGGGAAATAGTAGCTTCCGCTTCAATCTGAGAATTTACAGAGAAAACACAAGCTTTGACAGATAGGAGGACAATTGAGAAAAAGGAAGACAGAGTCACAGTTCCAAGATAAGGACCGTGTGAAAGAGCCGGGCCATCACAAATGGAATAAACACCTGCATTCATTTAAAAAGAAAAAAAGAAAAAAAAAAGACACAATATGAGAACCAAACCTTTGAATATAGAAAGCCACACTAATTAACACGCAGAAAGAGACGTTACAACTAGTGCTTCATACAGATTCTATAGACAGAATACATACTGAGAAAAATATAATAAATCATTCAGTGATAAATTCCAACCAAACGGTTTAAAAAAGGAGATAGTTCTGCTTCACAATCTAAGTCAAAAAATATATTTCTCATAAACGTGCTCTTAATCTCTGTTGAAACACAATCTGATGTCTGTTTCATCGAGTACGAGAAATGGTTTCCAAAAAAGGCTACCGAGCAGAAATATGAAGGTAAAATAAAGCAAAATAACGAACACATGGTTCGGTAGACGAATTAACCAATGTATCATCCACCTTCAACACCGTCAACTTCAACAAGAAGACGAGAAAAATGAAACAGTTACTAGAATGTAACATCAGAAGCACAACGAGTGATCCATTGAAGAGGATCATCGTCGTCGTTGTTCGACGTGATACACGGTGCAAGTAAAAAGGCGAGGAATAACGAATCGTACAGATAATGATGAAGGATCGTATGACCGAAACGAGAGGAATATCCGTCAAGGAGCTCTTGAAAGCGTAACGACGCAAATGCTCCTTGAAGCCGTAGCACTTGACACAAGTGAAGCTGGAAATGAGAACGCAAGGGACGAGCACGTCGACAACCGCGACGAGCACAGGCAGCGACGTCACGAGTAGCGACGCCACCAATGCCGCCACGAAGAAAACCGTCCGAGCGAACCGCCGAAGTTTCTCGAAGCACTGTCCTCCCCTCGCCATCATCGCAGTTCCACAACAATTAGGGATCCGCCAGCCGATACCGGTGACGTGGTTTTAAGCAAAAACAATAATCGGTTAATTAATTAGTCGAGTGTTTAGAAGAAGAGAGATCTCCGAACGCAATATCCAACTGAAACCCTAACTTAGCTAAATTCAACACAATGTTATCCGGCGGCGACTCAGCGGCCATCCTCCGCGGCGGAAGTTCAGTGTCGCCGGAATGATTGCGTGTTAGACAAGAAGAAAGTCATGTAACAAACGACGCTAGGGTTCCAGTAGAAGCAAACGAATAGAGAAAAAAAGAGAGAGGGAGAAAGGGTGGAACGATGAAAAGCCCTCTCTCAGATTTTTCAAGAGTTTTGAAAATCCCCTTTGCCTTTCGCCTTCTCCAACCTCTTTCTTCTTTCGTCTTTCTTTCACTTTATGTTTTCCTCCTAAGTGATTAATTTAATTGATTTCGCTATTAATCTTTCTTTAATAGTTAATTAACCAATGATCATGGCTTGCTCTGTTGGCAGAGAAAAAAAAGTTAATTAGAATGATATTATTTGAGATTTTACACTATTCAATTGAATCACAGGCTGTTTGCAAACCTGGCCCCTTTTTTGCTTATGTATTATTTTAAAACTTGTATGTTATTTAAATTAACATTAAAATTTATTTGACCTTAAAATATTTTATTAAAATATTATAGTTTATTAGCGTTGCTTTGACCCAAATTGATGATTTAACATAAACTAACATCACCAAGATGATCGCAGCAAAATGAAATAAATAAAAAAAAAAAAAAAAAAAAAAAAAAAAAAAAAAAAAAAAAAAAAAAAAAAAAAAAAAAAAAAAAAACTGCGGTTAGTGAAAAGTGTGCGATGAAAGGGTGAAGTCAATATTATAGCATTGGCTTAGCAACTTTTTCAATAATGCAAGAGTACAAACGGCCACGATGTTCTTGAGCCGTGAAACGGTCTCAATTGATTTTTTTAATCTGAAGATCACAAGCGTGCATGTTAAACGAACTTTACGAAATTTAAAATCAGTCACTGTAGACATTTCACAGGACGCAGTAATAATTTAACTTTTCAAACGCTGCGTTTTGATTTTTATTTAAACCGAATTTGTGTTGCGCTGGTAGGTATAGGTAAGGTATGTTTGGTGAAGTTATTTGAGATTATTATTATTATTATTATTATTATTAAATAAAAATAAATAAAAATTGGTAGATATGTTTGTTAACGTTGGATTCAAAAAAAGAGAGTCCTTCAAAATTGTAACGGTTATAGGGTGAGGACCAAGAAGAATGCGAAGTGGGCCCCACAAAGCATGAGTCACCGTCACCACTACTCAGTCACAGCCTGTTCTGTTTGGTTGCTTGGTAGTTGCCACGTGGGCTGAGTGAGAATCATTTTAATAAAAAACAAATAAATAAAAAGGGATATAATTATTTTTGAACGGTTAGTCCATGGTTTCACGTAAAGCTTCAAGTCTCAAGGTGTCCGTTGCTGCTTCCTACTTCAACGACCTTCTTCCAGACACATTCAAATTATTCCATCGTAAAAATCAAAATAACAGTGATTTAAAAACTATATATTATAATTTATAAGTAATAAAATGTTGCGATTATTAATTTTAAAATATGCATTACCAATGACATTTCATACATATTCTTGTGATTTTTTTTTCATTTGAATGTCTCAATAACTTGAATTAAAAATATATAATAATGTTATCACGTTGAATATTCACAAAAAAAAAATATTGTTCGTAGCTGCCTTAATTAACATCATAACTTGTTTTAATGAACTAAAAATAGAAAAAAAAAACGCATTTCTTCAACATGATAATAGACTAAATATTAGTAATCAATGCCGTTAGTTATTTTAAATATTGTTCAGGAATATTAAACGTTACATGAGCGCGATAATTTTTAAAATTTGTCACTTTTTTTAAATAATAGGCTGAAAATTATTGTTGCTATTTTGGAAATGAAATAATTTGATGCTCTTTTCTTCGTGCAATACAATTTTTTTGGTGCAAGAAAATTATTGTATTTGTATCATTAAAAATGTTATTCGCACCTTCTTTATTTTAAGAAAATTTATACATTCTAATATCCTATCAAGTTGAGATATAAAAAACGAACAAAATTGACATGAAATACAACAAAATCTAATAAGTCAATCACAGTGCTGAAAATATTTACTTAATACTTTATTATTTAAAAAATATATTCAATTATTATTTAAATTTAAGAAATTAAAATTAAAATAATATTAATATTTAATATTTTATTAAATTTTTATTTGTGTACAAAATAATAAGTAAAATAAATCATGAACTTTTATAGAATATATTTCCTATATTTTTCAAAAAATCCAAAAACCAAACGCATGGGTTTTAAGAAAATTAAGAAATAGGGAATTAAGATAATCATATATTAAAATATGTGACATATTACATTAATTTGAATATATTGTCAGCTAATAAACTATTCAACAATTTTTGTATCGATAGATTAATAGTCAGTGTAACAATGATTCATGCAAGAATTTGGTTTCATACATATGTTATTTCCTATTCAAAACAATTGCCACGAAATGTAGAGAGAAGTTTGAGAAATCTCAACTTACTTTTAGAAAACCTATTTGAAGAATCACTTACATCATTATAAACCTAAATTAATTAAAATTTATCTTTCTTAATAAAATTGTCCATGCATGTACAGATTCACTGTGATACACATAAACAACATAGATTCTAGATTAAAAGAATATACTTTAGTAAAAAATCTAAATAGTTAGTCTTGACTCTTGAAATATTTAACACTGTAAAAATGGATTTAGAAGAATACAAATGCATATTTCACAATCTTAGAGAAAAATGAAAATTAATATAAGGAAATAAGGATTTAAAATAAATAAATATAAATTAATTTTGTAATATATACATACACACATATATATATATATATAACTTACTAACTTAAAATAATAAAATATTAATTATTCATCTATTCAGAGCCCTCTCATTTATACTTGTAAAAAAACTCAGTTCTTATAACGAATATGTATTTTAGTTTTTTCAAATAATTGATTCCTTCTCAACAATTCTTATTTTGTATGAAATTATTATATGCTTTTTAAAACTTCTTTCAAAACATTATGTATATAAATTTTGCAGGATTGCATTAAAGCAAAGATGTCCATAAAGCCTCTCATAAAATGGTTTTGAACCTCTCATTATACCCTGTTAAATTTAAAATGGGTACACCAAAGTTTTTCTTTTTTTAAGTTACGAAGAATGATTTTAATGTAGCTAGCCTATCATGCCTTTTAACTTCTACATAAAGAAAAGAAAATTTATAATCAGAATAATATTATAATTTTTCCAAGAAGTTTGAATTAAAATCACATGGTTACAAATCTAATAACAGATATTTCAATCAATATTTAAGTCTGTAACTTTATTGGGGAGGGAAAAAAAAATCCTTAACTCATAATATATCACATTATGTATATTTATTTAAGTGATTGATAATGTCCTTGTTATTAAAATGTCTTGATAATGATGAATATTGTCATTAAGAAGTCGTTTAAGATACTATATAAAATTAATTAATTTAAATATGCAATTAATCATAATAATAATTTTCCAGGCTTACATGTTAGACATTGAATATTTTGATACTATCATTACTCATCTGATTTAAACTACTATTTATCTCAACATTCGTCTCTTAATCCATTAATACATTTTCAATGTAAAAAAAATATATATTATTTTTTGGTTAGACATATTTTAAAAATATATATTATTTAATGAATAGTCCCTTGTCTTTTTTTATAGTGAATCAGTTTAATTATTTTTAATTTATATTATACTTATTTGTTTAAATAATATATACACGGATTCAACGTTGATTTTTTACACGAACATTTTATGTTAGCAATTAATTATACATAATCATGATTATTTTTTAAGTAATCATTATTTAAGTTACCAACTTTTATCGTGTATCGATCATGTTTATAGCGATATATAGTATAGTGCGATATATTTATATAGTTATTTATATCACATTATACCTTTCTCTTATAATCTTAGATAAATAGGTAATTTAAATTTGATGAATAAATAATTGTATTGCTTGGAGAACTGCCAAAGTCAGAAAATCAGAGTGCAGCAGAGAATGACATAAAGTAAAGAAGATACAATTCCCAAAAAGAATCTTGGATGAATATGCAATTTTCATTCACATCCAATACATATCATATAGGTTTAAATTTTATTTTTTCAGGACAACATTTTAAGATTTTCCTATAGTTTGTAAGATTTTTTTTATAACTTTTACTTTAAAATATAAATATTATATCTAGTTGGTAAAAAGAAATATTTTGAGATAAAAAAATATTTATTTATAATCTAAAATTTTATTTAAAGTATATACTCACAAATCTTATTCAATTGAAAAATATTGCAAAACTAACCTCCTAATTATGATTATTTGTATGACCCCTACAATACTAATAAAGAATATTTGAAATCAAAAGTGACATTTTAATATAAATGTTTAATTATTTTATATGAATAAGTTTGTTCATTTTATAAACATTTTTCTTTAAATTTAAACAATTGAGATTAATAAAATTTATATTAAAATAATTAGTTTTATAAGTAAATTCTGATTAAAGACAGTCCCAAAAGGTTATGACTTTGGTTTTCCCTGTGAAAAAGATTCTTAAATGATAGAAAGTTGGAAGGCATCAGCAGCAGGTTTGTCAGATAAAGGGATCAGTGAACTCATTATTTTCCCCTTGCAATAATTATCTGTTATTTATGTTCATACCCATAACATAACATGAAAATTGAAGAAAAGTGAGGGAATTGTTCACCTTAATCATATTTTGTTTATAAGATTAAATGTTAATACAGTTCCTGCATTTAAGTCAGGAGTCTAAGAAAAGTTGTTTTCTTAATTTCTTAAATTTTATTTTAAAATAAATATTGAACTTGAAAGGGTCCAAACAAATTGTGATTCGGTGCGGTGCCGCGTAGCTGGCCCTTATGTGTTCTGAGGATGTAATGTTTGTTGAGACATGAATGGGACCAGAAGCTTCCATTTTAAGAAAATAATATATGTTCACACTTAGAATAACACAACACAAATGTTTATGTTACTCTATTTTCATACATATTAGATAATGAATGGAATACGGAAGTGGTTAATGATAGAGAAATTTTCCGTTAGAAACACAGAATAATCTTATACTATAATAGTGACAACTCACCTTTTACTTTCTCATTAACTGTAGCAAAACTGTACTAATAGATATTGTAAGCTAAATGCCCACTTCTTAACAATGTATGTATATACACTATACTTTTTTCTATTTAAAACATTCTTAATATAAGTTTTTTAATTACAATTAGGGATTTTTTACTTCTTACTCTCTAATCAAGTTCTTTTAAGAATATAATTTTTTTTTTTTACTTTTTTTCTTAATATTTTTAATTCCTGTTCACAAGTATTAACAAAAAATTTATGACTTAAGGCCATGCGAACACCAACAACTAATATTACATTACAATTATAAGTAAAAGATGTAATTGACTAGGAATAAGTCTTTTAATAACTCCTATGTTTTAGGTTCTTAATATATATTAAGTTCTCATTTTATAATTGAACAAAGTTTTATTTTTAAAATGAATATTTAACAAATCAATACTCTGTTTAAGTTTCTAAATTTAATATTTATTTTGGTAGACTGACTTATATATATATATATATATATATATATATATATATATATATATATATATATATATAAATTTTTACGTTAATTTGTTTTATCATATATTTTAAAAATTTTAATAAATAAGAAAACTCACGTAGATACTATGAATGAACTATATAAAATTATTATGTTTTGACTGTACCAAATTTGAATTTATGTAACGTTAATCAATAGATTCCCTCCTCCTCATGTGTGTTTAACAATTTAACACGACAATATTTTAAACAAACGTGATTATGCAAAAAGGATTATTGAGTTTTCAAATGTGTGTTTGGTAGGATCGAAATTATATGGAAATTCATTAAATAAGATTTTCTAAAAGCTCCTTTTATAGGATTTTGTTTATAAAATATTTTTAATAAGTGTGGAGGGAAGTACATTTTAAAATTAACAATGTTTATAATTCGTTCTCTTTATTATCTAATTCAGTCTGCTGATCTCAGGCGAAATAAATTTTGATGAATTTGATTAATTGCAAATTTTAACATATTTATTTTCAAACATACAATATTATTTCTGCATTCCTCTAAATTCATAATATAATAATATATATATAATTTTAATTAATATGTTGTATTAACAAAATAATATCAAATAAATTCCATTTCATGTATTATTAATTTAAAATTAAATCAATTATTCTACAAAAATATCAATGAGAAAATTAAGACAAAGCTTTCTAAAAAAAAAACCTCTAGCAAGTTGCAAACCTCGAAAATTACGAGAACATTGATTTGATTGGATTCAATTTGTGTCGTATTCTCCCCTCTCTCAATTATTAAAGTAATTCTAATTACTTTAGACATAATGAATTGATTTTGTTGATCATATGGGGCCCTTTCATATCTTCTGTGTCTGTGTTAAAACTAAAAATCACTCTAGATATACCTTGTTAAATCTAGAAACTATTGTAATAAAAAGTTTATAAAAATTAACTATGATTCACTGTTCAAAACTAGAAGAAAACCAAGATTAAGACCAGATTAATTTCTACATTAATGTTCTAAATCTCCTGGAATCACGCAAATTTGATAGTGTACATATAAACTATACAATGTTTCAAAAGAAGAGGAAAAAGTCAATAAAGTACCATGCAAAACTTCTGAGCTGGTGTCAGAAGGAGTCTGTGTTTTCAACTCTCCATTTTTTTCCACTTCCAATGCTCAAACTTTCAAACTGAAGAAAATAATTTAAGATCTAATTAAACAAACATACAAACCACACTGAGCTGTTCTTCCACCACACTTGTTATAATCCAATATATATAGCGAGACAGATAGATAAAGTGTGGAACAATCCCTGTCTCAAGCAACAAATTGAGGAAACAATGTACAAGGTTCTTTGTCCATTACATTATTGCATGAAAACAATTAAGCAAATGATGTTTAAACATTTTTCACTTTGTCACTAATCTTTGTTCTCTTTTTCCCTCCCAAGGTAAGCATGAAAAGCTTAGAGTATTTGTGTTGGCATGCATATATATACGTGGTCCCTTTCTCTGCAAGTACTCCAACCTCTTTGGATTGTTGTGCTTTGAACCCGTTACATTATTGAAATATTCTTCATAATAATGTTCTTAGTAAAGACACAAACAATTAAACAATTCCAACACTAACTCCAGACCAACTTTATCTTGTTCAGGAAACAATGATGTGCCTCATTTTTTTTAGTTTTTTTAGACCTTCAAAATATTCACCGTGTCCATGTAATTTTTTTTAGGGTTTTGTCACCATAGAAAAGTCAAATTTGTTCTTGTATTTAGTTGTGGCTGTGTATAGTTGATGTTGAAAAACGGGAGTTCTAGAAGATGAGAAAGTTTAAGCATCTCAGCACTGTACATTTGATGATTAATTATGTGTAAGTCAGGGATTTTTCAAAGTAGTTCAATTTCACGAGTCATAATCTCATTTGCGGCTAAAGTTAAACCTATTTTAATAACTCTATTAGATTTAACCCTCCCTCTGTCACCTCCTACACATCATATAGGGTTTGACATTTGGACAATTTACTTATATTTTATTTTATTTTTATTTTGTTGGTTCTTGTTCCAATGGCATTATCTAATTCTGCACATGTAAAAACATACAGTGTCTTATTATTTTCCCCATTCACGAAAATGATTCATTTTCTTAAAATAACTAAAATTATCAAAACCAAGAAAAATTAAGAATCCAATGCACAGATTTATAAAGAATGAATCTGTTAATTAACAAAGGAGTAATGTTGTATCAACCAAGCTTTGGTTCTATGACTAGAGTTCAAAGAGCCATTTCTTGGATTAGCAGCTGTTAACAGTTTAAAAAGAAAAAAAAAAAAAAAAAAAAAAAAA
>Ga0209489_103448_pt1 | contig 30830 bp, 10 predicted proteins | sample SiratrowhiteBW_FD_187527 | JGI IMG/M metagenome (GOLD analysis project Ga0209489, IMG submission 187527) | Root nodule microbial communities of legume samples collected from California, USA - Siratro white BW (SPAdes) (version 2) | ecosystem: Host-associated > Plants > Roots > Nodule | place...
TATATATATATCACAATAACCTAAAAAAGTTTCAGTTATTTTTCAAAATTGAAGGATTTTTATTGAACCTTTATTTATAATAAAAAATAAAATAAATGAGTAATAAGATAAAATAAAAAAAATATGAGAAAAGAAAGTGAGGGAAACCCTAACACTAGTGTTTTGTTTGCTTCAAACTTGTCTAGTTGGTAAAATGGTGAAGAGAAAAAAAAGGAATATCAAACTCGTTTCCTTTATGCTCAAATGTAATGAACTAGTACTTTTGATCGCTTTTAAAACATACAAAATATTTATTATATAAGTTTAAGTTGGTGAAAGCATAAGCTTTAGTCTCCCTAAATCCATTAAAACCAGTTAAATGAATTTGAAGCATAGTCAAAGTATTTGAAAGAACAACAAATTAATATGGATTGATGCCTAGATATCAAAACTTAACTCTTGCTCTTTAGTATATACTTTGATGAGAAATAAATGTAAATTTTGATTACAAACTTACCATTGTATAACTTTAAATCAAAGCAATTTAGAATAACTTCAAAATGATGATGAACTTCATAAATATACATTTAATAAACATTACAAATATAATTATGATACCAAAAGAAATATGAAATAAATACATTACAATTAGAATAACATTTAGACGTGATATATATGATCCAATATTATATGTATTTGGTTTTAAAGATTTTTAAATATTCTTTTATAGATCACATTTGTAGTTTTAGTGGTTACATTTTTCATCTTTATCCAAAATGAGTATTTTGGATCATTTCTTTGTTTTTATTCTAGAAACAACAATATTTAATTGATTACAGGTGAATACTAAGAGCCAAAGATAAATTTTAACTTTAAAAAGCTATTGGCCTTAATTCTTATTTATTGTCATTACAAAACATAAATATATAAAGAATTACATTCTTTGAAACTTGAGAAATAATCCTCAATCAGAAGGAATTAAATTCATTCTTAGTATAAATATTTAGTCACTTATATTTTTGCATGTAATGATAGCAGTAGAAATAGCATTTTTACCCAAATAATTGACTCCCAGCTTGTTCCATTACAAAGACCATTTGCTTGATCAATGTTTCTTTAAAGTATTACAAGTACATTAATTTTGAATTAAGTCAATGATTTATAATACTTAAAGTTCTAATATCATTGGGAAACTCTAAAGTAAACCATTCATCATAAATTTCTCGGTCTTTATCTGATTAGCAAGGTGCATATAAATTTAAATAAGTTTCTTCTTCATCAAAATTAAAGATAAAATGAAATCACTCACTTCCTCTACAAATTTAGTTACAGGATCAACATTGCTCCATCATCAAAAAAGCGAAGGGACATCATATTATTGCAAAAAACTAAGATACATGCACTAAACCAATGATTTACAGATATAAATATTCAGTGGAGTTTTCCATGTTTCTCAATTTAAACAAGCGATAGGACAACATTCAATGGAGTCTGAGGTATTTTCAATGGCTTTGAATCGTAGGTTCAGATGAAGGGAGCGAAGCATGGTTTTTGAGAAATTAGCAAGGATTAAACGAAAGAGAAGGGAGGAGGATTACATACAAGAATTTGAAGTTTTGGTGGCGTAGGCTCTGAATGCGACTGAGAAACAGTTGCTGAATACAAGGACAGGGAGTGTTTCAACTCGCAGAAATAATCAATAATATGCAATCATATTATTAAGATATTTACTTTTATCACTAGATTTCATGATACTAAAGTACTGGTCCTTGCTTTCTTTCTCGAAATTAAGATGTTTTATGGACATTAAAGGTTTAGGTAATTCTTCATTAAATACTGTAGGGAAATTATAAGGTCAGTGTGAAGGTGAGAATCTGAAATCACCTTTCTGTATATGATATTTGCAGGAAACCTATTGCTTATATGCAATATACTTTTATTGTAATTTTCTCTTCAATATGCATGTTAGGAGCTCTTTTGATGATGCTCTCTGAATTTAAAAGGATCAAAACCAACTGAACAGGATATGGATATCAAAGAAAGTCCACTGATTTGGCTTTTATTGTTAGTCTTAATAGTATAGTAGAATAGAAGCATTGGTGAACCTTAGGTTAAGGAAATTAAAATAGATTTTTTTTTTTCAAATAAAGCATTTGTTGTATTAAAAATGCTAATGACATTTAATGCCTTTTTAAGTAGTCAAAATAATATTTAATATAATAATCTATTTAATGTCGTGAGACTCCTTTAAAGCATGATCAATGAACATTTCCTAGATGACATATTCTCCAACTTACAAACATCACATTTACAAAACTAGTATCAAGAGAATCACTTAAATGTTTTCACTTTTTAATTTCAAAGTGTCACGTTCCTTTCAATGTATTTCCTATTTTCAAAGATTTCATAAATATTGGAAACAGGAAATGAATTTTAAAAAATGGCATTTGTGTAACAAAAAAGTTAGAACAGAATGAAAGTTCTAAAACTTGTGGAATAGTTTCTAAGAAAGAGAGAAAAATAAGAAGAAAAAAATGAAACGGTTTATGTTATTAACAAGTCAAATTTATTAAAGTTCTATTATATATATACCTTTTTAATTCTTACGTAAGTTAATTTTAGTTTATGGAAAAGCAAATTTGATTTTTTTTTATTTTTTTTAATTTTTGAAAAAAAATTATTCAAATCACATTTTACTAATAATTTTTTTAAGGAAAAAAAAAGTCCATTTTCTACAAGACAAAAGTAACTCTTTTGTAGCTTTAACATTAGACTTTTGCATCCAGCACCCTCCCAATTTGTACCTACACTCCCACAATTTTGAAATACCAATTTTATCCTTGTAAATTTTATTTGAAAACCATGACTTTCGTGGAAGACTTGGTTGGTGGTGCTTTGTGCATATCGGTGGTGGAGGAAGGGGATAGGTCTGGTGACATGTAGTGGAGTTGGTGGTGTTGTTTATAAGTAAAATACGAACGGTTGTTTCTTTGAATAATGTTGGCTAAAAAGGTGTGAAAACGTCATTTCTGGAAATTGGTTCAGAAAGAAAGTTCCAAAACACTCAATGCTTTCCATAACACAGTCTTTGGAATTGTGGGGGCACGTTCTGTAAAACACAATATGGAATAGTTTGAGGTGTTTGCCATTGTATTATGAAACCATCTTTCAGGAATAATATCAACTACACTCTAGAAAGTGGTTTCTAGAACTTCTATATATGCATTCTGGAATTTGACGTTTTGAAGATTTTCAAAATGTTGAACTGGAAGGTTATAGTGGTACGTATTCTAGGAAGTCAATTCTGAAATAGGAAAAATGAATTCCAAAATGAAAATGGAGAACAGCAAGAATTCCAAAAGTGTAATTTTGGAGTGTAATTTTCATTCCATAAACTATATGTTGAAATAGAAAATTATAATTCTGAAATTACATTTCCAAAATTCACATTTATAATTCTAAAATTACATTTCCAAAATTCACATTTATAATTCTAAAATTACATTTCCAAAATTCACATTTACTATTTTGCATTGCTCATTTTGTAATTATTTTTCCTATTCTAAAATTGACTTTTTAGAATGTATTAAGCTATAATTTTTTTTCTGACAATAACTGCATTTTTGTAGAAATATTATAGATCAAGGGTTTTACGTGAAGATATCACATGATGTTATGTGTGTGGGTCTAGATGATGTTGATATAGGATACTCAATATGTTGTAATGCATTAGACAATAAATGTAGAGCATGTAAATACATTGATATGTTTATGACAAATGAGGTAAATGTCACTGCCACATAAGTATTTACATATTTTATATTTGTGGAGAGTTTTGGTGAATGAAATATAAAGTTCTTATAAGTTTTAGTAGGTATTCGCTACTCAGAATAACCTCTTTAAGTGGACAAAAAAGTTTGCCTATGGGTTTAGCTTTGTTATTGTTATATTAAGGTCGGATACATTGAGTAGGTAACGAGGAGGGAAGATGTACGTGAGAAGGGGTAAATATATACTATATAGAAAGGACTTAAAAGCTTACTGAAAGTGAAAGTAGGAAATGTGACAATCCTTTTATATTGTGAAGAAAAGAGGTAGTCAAGGATGGATTGTGAAAGTACTTTGTACCTCTCATAATCACAACTTAGCATATATGTTAGTAGGTCATTTTAACACTTAATGAGAAGTCCATGCTTATTGATATAACAAAGAGTTTAGTGAACCTAGAAATATTGCGCTAGCAATAAAAAAACATAATGATAAAAATGTAACCACCATAAAGCAAGTTTATAATGCCCTTACTCTGTATCGAAGATCGAAATGAGGTCACGTAATTGAAATGTAGTAATTGATGATGTTATTTCAGTAAAACATATATCTTCATTAGTGTAAGTTTAATGACTTATGAATAGGGTGCAAGATATATTTTGGACACACGCTGATTCAGTGAAGCTACTGAATTCGTTTAATATTGTGTTGATGATGGATAGTGGCTACAAAACTAACAAGTACAAAATGCCCTTACTTGAGGTTGTTGGTTTTACCTCAACAGGGTTGACATCCTCTATTGCACTGGTTTTACTCACATCTAAATGGGAAAATAACTTTGTATGGGCCCTTGAGAGACTTAAAGGGTTGTTTTTAAAAGGTTATGCATACCCTAGAGTTGAAGTTAGTGATAGAGATATTGCTCCTATGAATGGAATAAATGTTATGTTTCCTAAAGCCTGTAATATATGTCGCTTTCACATTGATAAAATTTGAAAGAAAAGTGTAAAATGTTAATGCATCCATCCAAAGGCGTAGGAACAAATAATGGAAGCTTGGGAATCTATTGTGGATTGTGATCATGTAGAAGGATTTCAACCATGTTTAGGCATTTAAAGCTGCTTATTCTCCATGCCTATATTTGTTGAATATATTAATGGTACTTGGTTAAGTCCACACAAAGAAAAATTTGTTAAGACAAGGACGGGTAGGGTAATACATATAGGTAACAAAATAAGTAACATGTATATACGTCTTAACCTATATTATTGTGAAATTCAATTGGAAACTAAAGTCCACTAATATTTGTTTTTCTTTGTAAGTTGAGGTTGCATATTGGAGTCTAAAGAGGATGCTTCAGACCTCCATGGGAGACTTATGCTTTTGTTGGGATTTGATTAACAAGATGATTATATTGCAACATAATGAACTTAAAGGCTCATATACCTCTCCCAAACAACTCAGACACACATGACCGACCACTCTTGCATTGCCTAGTTTCCGAAGCTACAACAGCACAGTCAAAACAGAGCACCTCTACCAACATCTCCGTAGCTCCAACCACATCTATGGTAGTTCAAACCACATCTAAGGTAGTATATATGTAGAGTTGCCTGACGATGGGCAGGTACAACAAATTTGACACATCATCTAATCTGATGGTTAACACCTCAATAGGTAGATGAAATAATTTGTATATGGAAGTCACCTTTCTACAAAGACAAACAACCATCATTCGTCTACAGTGTTGTACCTAGCACGAACTAGATCAACTATCTCCAACACCTCAACCTCAACTTCTATCTGTTCATGTGGCACTCTTAACTTATTCATTTTTCTATCATATGGGACCAAACAGCTCACCAGGATCCTACAATTTCTAATGAATATCAATTTAGCATTTTCAATAAATAACATATTAATTTCAATGTATCTATGTCAACATGATTAATTACAACTTTATTCCATAATTGTTTAGCAACATGGTCCTCATAATTATTGAGTAATGATTTATCCACTGGCCCTCTAGGATAAACTTTGTAACATCCTGAAAATTTGTAATAATTTGAGATACAATGTTATTTCAAAATTTTAATATATCTTTATAAAATGTCTTATTAAAATACTCCTTGCAATTATATTAGTATAAGTAGACGCTCAATTATTATTTTCGACAAAAAATTGAATTTCGAAAATAATTAAGAATGAATTGAAATCAATTGTAGAATCATAAGCATATAAGAATTATATTACACTATTTCATCTTTCGTCTAACATGAAGAAACAAATCATACAAGAAGATTAATTGCAATGTCATCTGCTTTGTAATAACATGATTTTGTCTGGTCTATTATGTGTTGCATTTATCTACAAGATCAGTTGTCGTATCGTCCAGTCTGGGGATCGTATATCATCTAGAAATCACATGTTGAAATTGTCTATCTTGTCACGTGTTTGAGACAGTCTGTTGTAACCTTTTTATCGTGCTCTTCTATTATTAAATCAAGGGGAATAATATAAGGTGTGTATCCTGATAGTATACTATACTCCACTTCATTATTTGTGAACATTTAGTACAAACGATATCGTTTAACACTTTTAGTCTGATAAAATCTTCGAGTATAGTCTTACACCATAGGATCACCTTGTGTAATTGTCCATAGATGATCTCTTATCATAGGATCATCTAGTTGTTCTTCATTTGACAAGATGTTCTGTTGTATAAAAGTATTGTTTAGTTCACCTTATTCTTGGAAACATCTAGTATGTGTCATGACTAAATGCTTCATCTGATAAAACTCTCAATATATTATACAATTATTTTTTTAATCTTCTATTGTTAAATCATTTGTCATATTAGTTTGTTTATCAAAAGAAGAGAATTAAGCAAAAAAAAAAAAAATGATTTTTTTAAACAATAATAAATACTTCAATATAATATGTGTGTATAATTAACAATTCGAAGAAAGTGAAGACTTAGCTATCAAATTAAATCTTTTGTGAATATGTTTCTATAGAAAATAAAATTAATTTATAATTATTAGAATATATAGGATAAGTTTAAAAGAAATAATATCTTCGTTTAATGGTAAGACAAACTTTGGATGAAAACTCATTATTTAACATTGCCACGTTATAATATTTATAATATTACTATAGTAACTATACCTTCTCATAAATTGGTAATATGAAACTAGATTTGGAAGCAAATTAAATCATAACTAGGTCATCAAAATGAAACCATGAGTAATGATTACAACAGACTCTATAAATATAGAACTCTGAGTTACACTATTTATACAAAAAAAAACTAGAAAGACTATACAGAAAGAGAAAAAAATTGTATCAATTTTCTAAAGTATAGGAAAGTATATATATATATATATATATATATATATATATATATATATATATATATATATATATATATATATGTATATATATAATATATTATATTATATTCTTATTTTTAGTGAGGTACCTCTAAGCCCAACCTAGTATGAAATTATATAGTTGATCTTAATAACTTTATTATCAGTTTTTACTGATTATGTTATCAATTTATACTGGTTTTGATTACATATTTATATTGGTTTTTATTTTAGTGTGTACATACTTTGTTGTGTTGAAATACTGATCAATTTTTATAAATTTCTATTACAGATTTTCAATATTTATATGATTCCACTATGTTCCTTATGGATTAAATGAGAATTATTATTATTATTATTATTATTATTATTATTATTATTATTATTATTATTATTATTATTATTATTGTTATTATTATTATTGTAATTATTTCAACAAAATTTCATATGACCAAATTTTTTTTAAATAATCTATATAAATTTGAATTTTCATGAGTCAATATTCATTTGCTTTTCCACTTGGTGTTACTAAATATTGCACCTAATGTTTTAATAAGTTCTTCCTAAAACATTAAAATGATTTTGTCTAATAAATCTATTTCTTTTATAGTTACTACAATTAGATCACATGATAAATCTATTTTATCTATTTGTTTTAATACATTAGTTTAGTTTAATATATCTATATCTCATTTTCCTACTTTTTCTTCCTTTAATACATATAAATACAATTAGACGAGTTTGATGAATGTTACTTACTATCACAACTCATTCATTGATAACATCACATACTTTCATGGTAATGGTTATAACACCAACATTAATATTTTGAATTCATCTGAACCATTAAAATAAGAGTCTTTGTTTCATTCACTCTGTTTTAATATTCTTTTAAATTTAGTTATTGAAATATTATTTATTTTACTCAAATATTTAGCGAGATTATAAGATAGATGAACTATATCTATCCTCTAATTAGTTTAGATTTTATCCTTTGACATGTAGTTTCTGACTTTTTCTACACTAAAATATTCTTTAAAACAATTCATTTATTAAGAAAGAGGTTTCACAAACTTTATCCTTGACTACATGGGTATCCTGAAGTAACACATTTTATTTAATTTAGTTACCTTCAACAATGTTATTAGGATCATCTTATTTTCTTCGCTAAATACACATAGTTGGACCTACACGATCAATATAAAACCTCTTTCTCTAATGCTAACCATATTTCTTTACATATACATAAATAAAATTAATATTTAAATAGCTAAAAATATCTAGATAAGAAAATCAAAAAAAATATTTCCAAAATAAATTTTTTGAAATAAGTTCCCATTTACATAATAATCTTTCCAAAATATGTTTCCCAAACGACAATTCTAGAAACATATTTTTTGAAAAGAATATTTTGGAAATATATTAGAGAAGACTAATTCTAGACATGTTTTAAAAAGCTTATTCTGAAAGCATATTTGAGAAAGCTTATTCCAAAAGTTGTAACGAAAGTCACACCTCTTCCTATTTTAGAATTCAAAATCCAATATTCTTCTACCATTTCTGGAAAGAAAAAAAATTCGCTCCTACACCTCTTAAACGACAATCTTCATCTGGTAGTGGTGACAATGAGTGTCAGAATCTGGTCGGAAAAAGCCAAACAAAAGAGAGAAATCAAAGAACAAGTTAAAAAAGAGTGCCAATCGCAACCACCACCAGGATGGAATAGTACAAAAGCAACGCAGATTGGAAAAGGAGGAAGAAAAGACCTAGTTTTTAAGTATAAACCCTCAAGAACATATACGTCATTTCACTAACGTGAGGGTGCAGGTTCATCAAAGAGGAGGGGTGCAAGAAGAAAAAGCCTTAACATTTTCATGTTGAAACCCAACTACGCAAACTTTCTATCATTGCTGAGACGGATTCTTCTTTCACTTTCATGATCTCGTCATCGACCTCCATAAAATCTTAAATAACAATAACACCTTTTTCAAGATTATGAAAATAGATACACTTTTACTTCATCCATTTTATATACTGAAATTCATCCATTCTATTATATAATTTAAAAAAATTATATACTAGATTTGTCACCAATTAAGTGTATATAAATTATATTTTGCTCATTTGGTAATTAATCTAATATATAATTTTTTTAAATTGTATATCGGATTAAGTGAATTACAATATAAAAAATAAAACATAAATACCGGACGAATTTATACAAGGTTTCGAAAACATTTTTTAAGTATTATTGATTCCGAGTGCACCACCAAAGAAAATGGAACCTGTTTAAACTAGTTCTCTTCTTTTGGTGAAGTAGCTAAACCTAGATCCATTTAGTTTCTCACATGCTATTATACTAGGCTAACCTTCCCCTTCCCCACCACACCCTGATACTGCTCAGTAAAAAGCTTATTCCACGTTCTGCATAGTCACTTATAATCTTTTAACCTACACCTTTAAGCCTACCTAGTTTCTCCCATTCACCTCGCAGTTACCTTTATACCTACCTTTTCAGAACCACTTCAATTCAAATATCATCTCCGCATCACCTAAAGTACATTTAGTAGACTACACACTAATTACACACTAATGAAAATTTTAGATCAATTTACTAGATAATCTATATGATAATATTATAATTATTATTATTTTTATTATAATTATATTTATAAATATAATTATTAATATTATTAATAACACTATTATTATTATCATCATTAATAATAATATCATTATTTTAATTATTATCATTTTTATTAAAAATGACAATAATAATATTAACAATAATATAAATAATATCAATAATAATATTGATAAAAACAATATTATTAAAATTCATAATAACAATAATAAATTAATAAAATTTAAAATACTAATAGTATTAATAATCTTAATACGGATAATAAAAATAACATTAATAATAATAATATTAGAAATAAGAATATTAATCTCATTAATATTAATGACATTATTGATAATATTATTATTAACTATTATAATAATAATAATAATATCACAAATATTTTTAATATAACTGAAAATAATATAAAAAATATTAATAATATTAAAACTATTTTTCATACAAATATAAATAATGTTGATAATAATATAATAATATTAAAAATATTATTAATGTAAATATAAATAATATGAATAAAAGTATTAATAATATTCCATATATTAAAAAATATATAATAATAATGTTAATATAAATAATAATAATAATAATAATAATAATAATAATAATAATAATAATAATAATAATAATAATGTTATCAATAACATTAATAATATTTTTTGTATAAATATTAATATTATTAAAAACTTTAAAACTATTATAAACAACATTAATAATTTAAAAAAAATATAATACTGATAATAATAATAATTATAATTTTAATAATATTTTAACTAACAATATTAGAAATAATAATAAAAACAATAATATTAGCAATAATATTAATAATATTATTAATAATATCAATGATAATAATAATATTAATAAAACTAATAATAATATTAGTAATAGTAATACAAATTTAATAATAATAATAGTAATAAAAGTGTTAAAAATACCAATAATATTAGTTATAGTATTAATAATATCAATAAAAATATTAATATTGTTAATAATATTCATCTTTACTAATGTTATTATTAATAAATAATATAAATATCATTAATAAAATATAATAATAGTTTTATCTATAAATATAAGTTCCTAAGTATTACCCATAGACATAGGTCCGTAAGTATTACCCACGGACACATATATGTAGGTATTACCTACGAAAATAGTTCGTGGGTAATAACTAGATACCAATATCCGTAGGTAATACCTACGAATATGTGTCTATGGGTAATATCTATGAAGCTATGTCTGTGGATAATACCTACGGACTTAAATCCGTGGGTAATACATACAGATACAAATATGTAAGTAATAATCCATAAGTAATGCTGAATTTACCTACTGATACAGATTCGTAGATAATAATCCGTGAGTAAATTGAGTTTTTCTTGTATATTAATCCGTGACTAATAATATCATCTGGTATGTATTAATTTACAAAACATATATCAGATCGTATCTGATATGATATATATAAGTTTTTATAATTATATATTAAATAAATTGTCATCTGGTATATATTTTAAAAATAATACAAACCGAATTTAGTATGTATTACTTTCAAAATATATACTGGATGACACCTCATCCAATATACAATTATAAAAGTTGCAGGATTTTAACTCTGTTGTCCATTATGCCGAACTTCAAAATTAATCCATCAAAACTATAATACTATATAATACAACACGAACCATAAGATAAGATTGGTGACGAAGATGTACAAACGTTGACAACGAAACGCAATCAAGATAAACAACGACGAAGTGCAGAAATACGAAGTTTGAAAATCCAAAATAAAAACATAGAGGGTGAAGGGTAATATAAGCTTGATTATGTAATTTTATATTAAAGATAAAATAGACTTTTCAATAAGTGTAATATGAAGGTCGAGTTCGGATAGAGTTAATGAGTTCCAAACCCGTTCAGAATTCATTTATATAAATCTCCTCTTAATTAATATGCAAGATGGAGTGTGATGTGATTAATCTGATTTGTTGACATAATATCCAAATTTTTAAATATATGTATAGTTAAACTGTAAAAAGAAAAATATGAATTTAAAAATAAGGTTGGGATAACTTGGAATAATAACTCAATCTTAACACATACTACTAATTTTAAAACCTGAATTTGTCAAATAAACAGAATACGTCGAGTCATGCACACTCCTTTATTTGTTTTAACAAGGCCAACTTCAACACAAAAGCACGTCTTTCGTGAGATAATCTATTTCTTCATAACGAAAAAATATCTCAACTATTTATTTATCTTAAATCTCTGTATAATTTTACTGGTCCCAACAAACCTTATCGTATGTTTGGTGATAAAATAATTATAACAATAATTAATTTTATTAAATAATTTCAAATTTCATCCAAAAGTTGAAAAGGTGAAAATTTTTTTATTCTTATTTTTTTTCAAATTCATGTCTTTTCTTTATATATTATTTTTTAATAGATTTTAAGTTTAATCGAGATAAAAAGAAATGTCTAGAGTTTTATTTAATCTTTCCTTTAGTTTAGAACAAACTATTCAAATAATTAGTATTAGAATTAAAATCACAAATTTATTTTTAAATTAAAGAATTATTAAAGAAGAACTATTGTAAATTGTATCAATTATCTTATAACATAAATTAAATACATTAAGTTATAATTAAAGAAAGTTTAATTCTTAATGGAACGATTATTGTGAAAGAAAATAATTCTGAGTAATATCATTATCCATAAGAGTGATCAAATGAATCAAGAGTCACCATAATGCATAAACTTCTATCATCTTAAACCTTAATTATCAGCTATAACCTAAACCCTAAACTTCTATCATTTAATGATAAATGCTTGATGCAATCAAACAAACCTTTCTTATAAACCATAGGTGCTGTTTAAAATACTTTAATAAGTTAATTTATTAGTGAAACTCTGTCACTGATCGAATAGCTAGACATGACCCAGGTTATGTATAAACAATATAAAAACAAAGTATTTAGTGCCTCTATCTATTACATGTGGACTTATGTTCTTCATCATCACAAAACATTTTTTAAAAGATTTGTAAATTTCTTTGTAAACCTGTCGACAATCCTCTATAATATCTATTAGACAAAATTACATAAAGCTTTTAAAAGTCAAATTTAAACTCTACTCAACTCATCTCTAGGACTAATAGTTTATTTTAGTTATGACAGAAACACATTTCCAAAATCGAACAATTTGACATGCCATGTTTCAAACAATTTTCAAGCTAGTTTGCAAGTTTGATATCAAATGTAAAATAGCATAAATAATGTGATATTCACTTACTAGGCACTTTTGAATTGTTATTTTTATTTTATTTTAATGACAAAATTTACAGTGGATACAATAATAACTAGGTACTTTTGAACAAAACATTTTTACATACAGTACAGGACCTAAGTCCCGTAAATGACTAACCATGCGACAAGGAAGAGGATCAAATGGTCCAGAGCTTCATGAAGGCGAAGTATTGGGGTCTGTATCGGAGATAAGTCGAACCTCGTATAAGTCTTTTTCGCCCTTACCTGCACCCAATTATTATGTCAGAATGTATTCACCCTTCCTACACATTGTCACTCACTTTGCATTTTAATAGATTAAACTATTAACTTGGTTTCTATAGTTTTCCTCATTTTAAGATACAAGAAAATTAAAAGGTTTCGTACCTACACTTGAATAGAAGTTTTGGTACCTATTGTTACCACGGTTAAATGCTGCTTCTGCTACTAACACAGTTACAAAATTTTCTAAAAGGTATAAAAACATGGAAAACTAACTGTAGCAAATTTACACAGTCAGAAATTTTTATAGGAGTTTTACACTCCAAAAATGTTTGGTAGCAATGTTAACACCAACATTGTTAGCCACATTAATAACAATGTTAATGTAGGGACTAAGAATTACAATTTTCTCATTTCGACACTAGAAATTAAAATGGAACCACTGTAGCGACCAAATGAAGATTAGCATACGCAGTTTAGCAATTTTAAAAACTAGCACTAGATATATGCTCATTTTTTAGAATAATATTAGCAATTCAGCACGCAAAGTTTGAATGTTCAAACTCACCAATTTCAGCTGTAATGCCTGGCCCAAAGAACGAAGCAAATTTGGCCTAAACAATTGAAGATTGAGAAATAGTTAACATCAATATCTTCTGATATTAAAACCCTTGAGGATTTAAGAGTTGCAGTGAATATGAATTGGAATAATTAAATTCCGAAAGCACTAGTAAGCCAAAGTTAAATTTAAATAATATGATTTGGTTATGCATAGCAGCATATGGATAACCTGTTATGAAAAAAGTACATTTTATCTCTTGAGAATTGCTTTAACTTCTACGCAATTTTGGAGTTAATAAAGTGCAGCATAAATCGCGAGGAGTTGAGGTTTACTTTTTATTTTTTTATCTTCTATCAATTGGGTCCCTCTCTTCATCACCCCATGCAAAATGGCCTATATAGGGTTCATAACTATTCTTCGTATTATAGAATGTTTAACTAGCCATCATTATATCTGGCTCTACCCAAATTCTTCTGAATTACCCAATATTTCCCACTCGTCCGGATGTTACTAAGCAGTTTTGGATATCTCAGGTTGGGATCGGTTTGTCTTACTCCCTACCCAACTAAAAATTTTGACAGGATCATTTTTTTGAAATAGCTCAATGGTAGATTAAATAGTATATATTTAATATTACGAAACAAATATGATCAATATATGTAAAATATTATTCATTAAGTAGTAAGTCCCATTATTAATACGTATTAGAATATATAAATTTTAAGAGAATACAGGACAGGACCCCACTCCGGGTAGCAAGCTGAAATAGAACCCAAACCTGCTCTCAAAAACATCACAAGCATAATTCTAAAACCCACATATGTCAAATTAATTAGGGGCAATGAGATTTAGGTTCTGGTATTTCTGTTCTTTCATTCTTCTATTTTTATTTTCTTTTTTGAGTTCTTCTCAAACTCCCCGTCCCGCCCCGCCAAATAGAGTACAAGGAAAAGACCTCACGAGTTATCTAGTTTCTAGCACTTATATCTCGAAGATCCAAAGAGTCCCATCATCTTCACGAACATGCAAAAAAATTAATACAAAATTTTACATAATTAAAAAATAAGCTCCAGGAAACATAGCGGAATACCTGTCTTTGCTCAAAATCTGACAACTGCAGAGCCTTGGCCTCAAAAACCAAAACCAGACAGTATTTACCATCTTGTGTGACCTAAGATATAACCACATAAAGAGACAGGATTAATAGGGGAATGACAAAAGTCTAATAAAAAAAAATGATCCTATAAATAATATGCTTGATGCATTAAGAATATTACCAAAAGCTTTAGCAACTAAAATGGCTTATGGAATCCCTTAATATTTATAGAATATTACACTAGAAGGTTTTTGTACTAATGACAAAAGCGTGAGCAACCAAAACGGTTTAGGTAGGCCATTCTACTTAAATGAAAAAACAATATTGAAGGGACCCAATCTTGGAACAAAGAATATCTGCTGGAGACTAGAGCTTGTCTATTGGCAGTACTCATTCACAGAAAGTTATTGAAACATTTAAAATAATAAATAAGTTCTATAAAAGATGGAGTGGTTAATAAAAACATAGCACAAGCACCAAATGTGTAGAAATAAAAAGAATTCAAAACAAGTCCTATTTTGGCTTGAAATTACTAAATTTCAAGTGGTTTACCTGTAGCTTTTATACCCTGAACCAACAAAAATTCTGAGACAACACAAGAAATTCAGTTGAATCTCATGGTTCTCAAAAGACAAAAGACAACCTGGGTGCTTGAGTTTAATCAAAAAGAATCTTATAAAAGGGTACTCAGAGTGATGAGGTGGCCATGTGGGTAAAGGGGATAGAGGTTAAAGGCTTGAGATGCAAAAGGACTCCATGATACACTAATAGATTGATAGAACAAATGAAGCCAAAGCAGATAAAAGAATATGAATGAAACTTTAAAGCAGTTCATAATATATATAGAGTGATGAACGGTAGTGAGCGTGTGAGAGAAGAGACATAACTAGTACCATAAGTGTTAGATCAAAGTTTAACACACCCTTTGAGTTGTTTAGATTTTGTGCTTAAACAACAAAGTATAAAACATAATTATGTTAAAGTTGGATGCAATGGACTTAGCTCATGTTTTTTCTGTTGTTATTCCTATCTATAAATAAACAAATCTATGTGTATATTTTAGACATGGGAAATTAATCCTTCCTATATTTAACATGGTGTTATCTACTGATTGGTGAAAAAATGTAAAATTGACAAGCATACTTCTTCTCGAATCATTTGTAGAACAGGAGCACTTCTCCTTGCTATTCCTCCTCCCTGAAACAAAAGACAGAAAAAATAATGGCTTGGAACAGAAGAACATATTACAAGCTACAGAAGAAGAAAGATTAAATCGCACATGCAATAAAGGCTTATTTGATGCATGAAATTATACATGTATCACAAACAATATGTATTTAATAAGTGATACAATTATTCTAAAATATATAAGAAAAGATATGTGCGAGATGCATATCTAAATATTATAAAATTTCATAAAACAGAATAAATAAAAGCATTCTGAAAATCCAAACTAAGAAACATACTTCCTGGATATTACTAAAAGAAAAATAAAAATTATAATTTGGTAACTTTATAAATTATGTTAGAATGTAATTAGTTATTAGCTGTTACAAGGATCATTGATTCCTGATTATTAGACAAAGAAATTATTGTATTTGATTTTTTAAATTGGTATAAACGACACACAACATTCAGATAACACTTCTTATATGCTATCAGTAGTTAGTTTTTTTTTTTTCCTTTCAGAAGGCCCTGATTTTTTTCTCAGGTGAACAGTACCCATGATCCGAAGAAGGCTCTGTTTTCTCTCAGGTGAACAGTACCTGCGACCACTGCGTGCCCTTTCCCTCCATCACCAAGTGTTCTTTCCCTCTGGTGACTACTGCAACAAGAACCGCCCTCTTCCAGCACATTTTCATAGTAACAACACCACTTATTCTGGTTATAAATGTTTCAATTCAAAATGGTATTGTGGACAAGTTGTACTAACTGCTACCTATCTCATCGATAGAACGTCTTCTGGAATTCTTAACTTCAACACCCCACACGCTAGCTTTCATACTTTTAACTCAACTAGTTGCATACTCCCAAACCTCCCTTAAAGGTATTTGTATGCTCAACATTTGTTCATGACACTAATCCTCATCACAACAAACCTGATCCAAAATCCATCAAATGCATTGGTTTTGGTTACTCACCTCACCAAAAGTGCTCAAAGTATTATCCTCCCTCAACCAAAAGATATTACCACACCATGGATGCAAACTATATGAAAACCAGCCTTTTACACCAAAGTTGAAATTCAGGGGGAGAAGACAGTGACCACACTTCAGGTATCAAAATTCCAACTTTTGGGACAAGACAAGATCAACACAACTAAAACTATCTCATCAAGGAATTACAAAAATTATCTCAATAGCTTTGGAAGCACCAAAAGAAATCCAAATAACAAAAACCAAGGGAAACAAACTCTCATGAACCAAACCAAGGTCCAACTACACAGGATGATGACCTGTGGGTTTACCTTAGAAAGAAGAAAACCTAGAAGGAGCTAGGATCAAACACAACTCCTAAGCCAAACCATGAAATCCACCTACTCCAAGAAACAAGGTTCACTTAGGTAATTCTTTTCGCATTTCAGAATTTGTCTCTCAAAGTATTGCTGACATTTGCATATTTCCATGAGAAAAGGGGTGAGAACCTGTGCTCTACACCCCATTGAGAATTATGTATCATATGGAAAGTTGTCACAAGGATAGAGGGCATTTCCAACTTCACTAGATAAAACCAAAATTCCAAGAAATATCCACAGATCTCTCCAACACCCCAAATGGGTTGCAACTATGACAGATCCAAGAATTGGTAAAAAATGGCACTTGAGAGTTCATTATACTACCCGAAGGAAAGAAGATTGTGGGTTGCAAGTGGATATTCTCCATTAAATACAACGTTGATAGGAGTTTAAGTTGGCACAAAGCCTGGTTGGTGGCAAAGAGATTCACCCAATCATATATTATGGGATATGAAGAAACAGTTGCTTCAGTGGGTAAACTTAATTCCGTTGAGTCATTTTATCCTTAGCTGCAAATCTGGATTGGCGAATACACTAGTTAGACATAAAGAATGCCTTTAGAAGAAGTGTTTATGCAAGTTCCACCAGGACTTGAGTCATCTAGCAGCTTAAACAAGGTATGTAGGCTTTGAATATCCTTGTATGGCCTCAAACAATACCTGAGAGCTTAGTTAATATGCTGACTCGAATAGTTAAGAAAGATGGATTCACCCAACACCAATCAGACCATACCATGTTTGTCAATCACTCTTCAAAAAGAAAGATCACTTAGTTTATTTATGTTGATGATATAGTTATCATAGGGGATATTCATGACTAAATTAGACATTTAAAGGAACTATTGGCTAAAGAGTTTGAGGTTAAAGACTTGGGACAGCTAAGAATGGGATAAAAGTAGCCCGAACTAAGAATGGGATCTATTTGTCTTAACCTAAGTACATGTTGGACCAACTTCAAGAAACTGGGATGCTAGGGTGTAAGGCAACTTACACTCCAATAGAACCAAAAAAAAGTTGCAGGTCCGAATATTCAAGTCCTACAGTCGCTAAAGATAGGTACCAAAGCCTAGTTAGAAAACTAATATAGCTAACCCACACTAGACCTGCATTGGGTTTGTTGTCAACATGGCAAGTCAAAACATGATAAACCCGTTTGACATTCACATGAAGGTTGTGAATAGAATCTTGCAATACCTCAAGCGCGCTTGATGACAAGGTCCCTAGTTCAAGAATAACTCAAATAGGGGCGTTGAAGTCTATACAAAATCCAGATTGGGCAGGTTATGCTCTAGACAGAAAATCAGCCACTGGATATTGTTTCTTTGTATGGGGAAACATGGTTGTTTGGAGGAGTAAGAAGCAACCTGTGGAGGCAAGAAGTAGTCTCCCAGCCAAAATATAGAGCCAGAGGACATGGAATTTGTGAAGGAGTTTAGCTGAAGAGAGAGTACTAGATGAATTCAAGATTCCCACAGATTACACAATGAGACTACTATGTGACAATAAGGCTGCCACTAGCACTGCAAAATACCCAGTCCACCACGATAGAACAAAGCATGCTGAAATTTATCAATATTTCATAAAGGAAAAGATAAATCATAACATCATAAAGATTGATCACGTACCATCATGCAACCAAACAGCAAAATCCTAACTAAAGCTCTGCCAAGGTACACCTATGAGAGTATGAGATCCAATCTGGATATAAAAGATATCTATCATACAGATTAAGGGGGAGTGTTGGTGATTATCTTGGGTAATCAAGATCAATAAGAATCATGCATTTATTTTGGGTAATCAGGATCATGCATTTCTAATTTGTGTAGTGATAACTCTCGTTTTCTTTATACTTTTCTAGACTAATTGCATCTCTTTGAGGTTTCTTTTGTTTCTATTTGTTGTTTTTAGTATAGATTTGTATTTTCTGTAATAATTAAGACTTGTAACAAATTTTGTATAAAAATTGTATTTTTCAGCTGAAATTCTACATAGACCATCTAATATGTTGTTTCGTTAATTTCTGTAGATTTTTTGAGTTGATTCTTGCCGCAATAGATTCCTCTTTAGGATCTTTGATGAAGACTTTGGAAGCATGAAGATTGGAGTTTTAAACTTTAAGAATGAAGCATTAGATGATCAAATAATCATTAGATGGTCAGCCTATTAGACAATCTAGAGTAGAAGAGCGAGCAATTTTGTAATTTCCTAAGTAGTAGTAGTAGTGTGGGCCCGTTTTTGCCTTGGCTTCTTTCGTCCACATCTAAATTCATGTCAAAGCTTACAAATAGGAAGTTAGAGATACGTTCAAGGCATGCTTACTAGGACAATCAGCAGTTAGGAAACTTTGCTTTTCAGTTTGTACAGTTTGCGTTTTTTCTTTGTTTTCAATTTATGCAGTTTATAGTTTTTACCAATTTAAGTTCTTCATTTTCTCTCTTCCTTCCCTCATGATTTCTCTTCTACTTTGTTAGTCTTACATTCTTTTATGTTTTCAATTCTGCAATTTCTCTACATTTCTACACTTTATTTTTCTACAATTTACATTCCAGCACTTTGCATTCCTTGTCATTTAATTTTCTGTACCTTTAGTTCTCTGCAATTGTAAGTTTCAGTCAATTTACTGTTCTCGCATTTCATTACATTAGACGGTCTAGTAGACAATTCTCCGTTAGACAATCTAATGGGTAGACTTAGCCCTTTCCTTTCGCAAATTCATTCGTGTTTTTTCTTATTGTTATGAATTTGAACTGTGTTTTCAATTCGTTTTACATTTACGCATTGTTTTTCTTGTTTATTGTATTTTCATTTTAACTGTCTAATCCCTACTCTGTTCTATGTTTAGTTTCAATTTCTACCTTTTTAATTCCAGTTTTTGATTTCAATTAGTTTTCAATTTCAATTCTTAATGGTTTTGTTCAGTTCTATCCTTTAATTTCAATCATTTTCGTTTAGAAACATTTGTTTTCTCTTGCTCTGATTTTCTGCATTTTTTAGTGTTTTTGGTTCCCTTTACATTTAGGGTTTAGGGTGTTTTTGTGAATTCCTTTCTTCCCCTAGTTTTAATTTGTTAAAGAGAATATGAACAATAGAATCATACCATATGGGATGCGTCTTTGGATATTCGACCAAGATTAGTCTCTATACTACATTAGGGGGAGCTTAGTTTTCTTTTGAAAAACTCTCTGCCACTAAGGGTCTATCATACAGCCATGATCTAGACATATATTTTCTTTCCTTTTTTTAGTCACAACTGTTACAGGAAATTTGTCTGTCCTAGATTTTAGGCAAACATTAGTCAGTATTATACTAATTTGTTGTTCCGCATTATATTTGTTTTCATTAGTTAGATGAGCTTTTGTAGTCTATATATAGTTGCTGTAAACAAACCTCATCACTTGTAAAAACTGAAACATTCAATTCATAGTTTCTTTCTCCTAATAATGTGGACTTGGGTTTTTCCCAATAAGGCTCCGAAGTGGGTTCTCATTTCAAACACACAAGTAGAGAAGAGGAAAAATGTGACTTTTATGCTTCATTTAACTCCTCAAAATAAGAAAATAGAGAAATAGAAAATATACAAAAAAATTATGTACCAAAAAGATAATTTATTAATTCAAATAACATACTTGACCATACTGGAATATTCGTTTCAGTGCCTCGTCCAAATGTTGCTCATCTCCATAGCGATACCTGGTGACATCACTCTTCACCTGTGAAAGCCCAAGATGGTCACTTGTTACATCTGGTATTCAAAACACTTTAAAAGGATGGAAAAATCAGTGAGTATTGCCTCAGCTGATGTATTACATTTATATATATATATATATATGGAAAAGGTAAGAACATGATAAATCAAAGGAAAATGCCCACAGCCTATGACCCTTAATGCTTAAGCTAAATACAGCCAAAGGAGCAACTTTATTAAAGCTGTACAACAAATAATAAACAACTATTTAAAACTCTCGCGCTTAAACCAGAACATATAGATTGAATTCTTAAGTCCCCTTGAAGAGTTGGGTAGAATGTTTGCAAGTGTCAAAACCATGCTGCTCATTATATATTTTAGGAAGTTTTTCATTTTAACCTTGCTATGTTTTTATTCTTTATTATAGGTGTATCTTGCTATTAAAAGTAGGATTATGTATTTAAAAACAATCCAATAATTATAGGGATTGTTTCCTTAGAATTAGCTCTCTATTTTTCCTAAAATAAACAACAGCACATGTATTTATAGGTCCAATGGCCTCATCATTGAAAAATATAAAAAATATATTATTCTTTCTAAATTTGAGATGGTATCATAGCTCTTGATCTTTGGGAGTCACTAACTTAGTCAATCAACACTAAAATGCAACCATCATTGTTGTGCCGCCTTGAACATATTGCAGCCTTCATTGTTGTGCCACTTTGATCACTGTTGCAGCCTTCATTGTTGTGCCACTCTAATCACTATTGCAGCCTTTATTGTTACATAATCCACCTATATGGATGAGAACATGAACTTTGGAATGGAAACTGCAAACAGATCTCCAACTGATGGAGAATTGCAGAATTCGCAGCCCACAGGTACGTGCTCTCTAACATATTTTCCATTTTCAAAACTTTTCTCACAAACCTAAACTCTATAACCACACCTTCCTCTATATTTGAAGCATTATCTAACAAGAAATGGAAAAAAGCCAGGGATGTGGAAATGGAGGTGTTAATTAGAACTTGCACCTTAGCAATTGGAAAAAACCAGCGGCATGTAAGTGAATGTTATAAGACAAGGTTAGCGGCCAAAGGATTCACTCAAACCTATGGAATGGATTACTTGGAGACATTTTTGCCTTGATTGCTAGGATGAATCCTGTTAGAGTAATATTATCATTAGCAACAAATTATGATTAGGATTAACCACACTTTGATGTGAAGAATGCATTCCTACATGGAAACTTTGATGAAGAAATATACATGGAGTTGGACCCAGGTTATCAAGGATAGGTTGCTACTTGAATTGTTTGCAAGTAAACAAAGTATTTGTATGGATTCAAACAATCCCCAAGAGCACGGTTTGGTAGATTTACTAAGGTTATGACAAGTCTAGGTTACGAACAAAGTTAAGGGGATCACACTCTATTCATCAAGCATTCAGTTTCAGGGAGAGTAACAATATTGTTGGTGCATATTGATGATATTATAGTAACTGGGAATGACAAAAGGGAGTAGCAAATGTAAAGTCAATGCCTTGCCATAGAATTTGAGATTAAGACATTAGGAAGACTTAAATATTTTTTGGAATTGAAATGGCTCATTCCAGAAAAGGAATCTTCATATTTCAGCAAAAGTATATTAACTTACTCAATGAAACAGGGAAGATGGACTGCAAACCAACAAGTACTCCAATTGATCCAAACATAAAGTTGGGAAGTGCAGAGGATGATACACAATGGACAGAAATGTTTCAAAGACTTGTTAGAAAACTTATTTACTTATCTCATACTAGGCCAGGCATTGCTTTTGTTGTGAGTCTAGTAAGCCAATTTATGCACCAACCAAAGGAGATGCATTTACAAGTTGCTCTTAGAATTGTTCAGTATTTAAAAGGGACTCCAAGAAGAGGGATTATTTTTTAAACGAAACAAGAGTGTAAGTTTTGAAGCATATAGAAATGTAGACTATGTGGGGTCAATTGTGGATAGGAGATCCACTACAGGATATTGCACCTTCCTTGGTAGAAACCTAGTGACTTATAGGAGATCAAACAGAATGTAGTAGCCAGATCAAGTACTGATTGAGCAATGACCCAAGGAATATGTGAACTTCTATGGTTGAAGATTATGAAGACGGGAACATAAAGTGTGATGTTATATTGTAATAATAAATCTACTATTAGTATAGCTCACAACCAACATGAAATAATTAAACATATTGAGATGGATAGACATTTTATCAAGGAAAAGCTACATTACATGGTGGCTTGATTGGCACCCCATGTGTCCACTCAAAATCAACTTGCAAACATACTCACCAAAGGGTTGAGCTGCATTGACTTTTAAAGAATTATATCTAAGCTTGAAATGGAACACACTTACCATCTTGAGGGGGAGTGTCAAAATCGTGCTGCTCATTATATTTTAGGAAGTTTTTTATTTTATCTTTGCTATAATTTTATTCTTTATTAAAGGTGTATCTTGCTATTAAAATTAGGATTATGTATTTAAAAACAATATCATAATTGCAGAGAGTGTTTCCTTAGAATTAGCTCTCTATATTTCCTAAAATAAATAGCAAGTTCATGTATTTATAGGTCAATGGCCTCATTATTGAAAAACATAAGAAATATATTATTCTTTCTAAATTTGAGAGCAAGCTAGTTGTGGAGATAAAGAATTCAGTACTAAGTTCCTTGGACAACGACCTCTTCCTAAAAAATGATGATCAATTCCCATGTGTTTGGTTCTCTCATGAAATACTAGATTGGTGTCAATATGAAGGATTTTCCAATTATCATAAGTTCGTTTGCTTAACTTAACAAAAATACAACTCTTAAAGGAGTTATTAATCCACACAAGTTCACAAGTGGCCAAAGCCATAGAACAATTTTGCTAAAATCTTGCAACATCAAATTAATCCACATTTTAATTATGCAAGCTTAATAGTTATAAATCACTTGACTTGTTCATGTCAACCAATTAAATTGTAGAGCTATGAATTTTACATTGAAAATGACTATTTCACGCACCTAAGCAGTTACAAAAGGGAACAAAGAAAAATACCATAATTGAGAATTTTAATCCTTATAAATAACTAGAACCCAGACAATGCATAGTGTGATTCCTTTAATTGCCTAATCTTGATTGCTCTTATATAACTAGTTTAAAATAAAGGTGCCAGGCGTCGTGGATTTGACACCGGGTTGGGCAGTAAGTATGAACCTAGGATGGTGTCACCTGTTTAAGAATTGGAGTTGCACATTTTTCCTGCAAGATTTGAGCATCTGAATATGTGAGGCATGGGACTGGCTTGAGTTCTGCATACTGCAAAAGAGAGATGGCCAATTAAAAAGTATGAAGAATATGAAGAGTGTGTGTCTAACAGGAGCATCCACTAACACAAATATGCAAATAGAACTGGAAAGCAATGAGATGAAAGTTAGGAAGGGAACTCCTAACATGACTCTTTTTGCACAACTTTCTTAGGATGAGCATTCATCTTCTAAATTTATTCACATCGGTAAAACTTTCTTCACCTTGAGTGCCATTCCAATAATTGCAAGAGGAAAGCCATATGTTAACATTAAAGCTGACCATTCAGATCCAGGGAAAAGATTAAAATATGCCCCAAAACCATAGCTGCATGTAAAAAAAAAGGCCAGCATAATAAACAAAAGCACTTAATGAATTGTATGAAAACAATGAAGAAAGTGAAAAAATAAAATAATACTCACGACAAGAGTGAGAGTCCAACACCTAGACCGACCACACCAAAAGAAACCTGCAACAATCAAACAATATCCTGAGAATAAATAACCTTACCCAACTAGTTAAAAAAAATTTGCGGTGCTGGTAAAAATAATCATATAAAGCAGTGAATGAGAAACCTGAGGTGAGTGACATGAACCAGAACTTACAAAAATAAAAAAGAGTTCCCTCAAAGAGTAGAAAAATATTACGGACAAACCACCAAATCACTGCCATATATAATTCGTTATTAGACAGATAGGAAGAGATCACACTTCAAACTTTTGTGAATTCATTCCCACGATAGTATACATCACCAATAACTATTTCTTTTCTGATTCTCTGATCAAAAACTACTATTAATGCTTCACAAAATACTCATACATAAAAAGTAAAACACAAGATACCGAAATCTGCACTTGCCTCGTGAACTATTTACTACTAATTGTATTTGTTCCCACTCAAGATGTATAGTTCATTTATTATGCATCTGGTATTGTTAAACTGACAAAAAGAGAAGATAATTAGATAAAGCAGATAGTATCTTTTAAAGTAACTAGAACACCCCATAATCCTTGTCCAGAATGGGAAAAAATCTTTACGCTGTTCGGCTTGAATGAATCCTTTTTTATTGTGCTTTCTTGATTTTATTTAACAAATACACACAACTATGGCACATTTTTTGTAGTTGGTTCCTTACTTTCCCATACATCTTTCCTTATTCATATAAATCTTTAGAAGAGGAAAGGAAGTAAAAATAACAAAACATTTTTGTAACTACTTGTTGTAACAGGAAAAAAAAATCTCAAATTTCGCATTTTAAGGGAAGAGGAAACAAGATTAAATTGTTTCGTTACAAATTTAATTTATTTTGTTAAATTGTCCTGAAGAGGCAGAAAATAGTCTACGGACATGTCATTACCTATATTTGTAAGTTCTTTTAAACATTAACAGAACTGAATAAGTTATTTAAATAATGAACAATAAATAAATATGGTCTAGTTGCTTAAATAACTATAAATAAGTTATTTTTTTCAAGAAATAAAAATTGAAATTAGCTTATCCGTGAATTAACAACCAATAGGTAAAACGTATCTTAATTAACACATTATTTTTAGCTTATGCCTAATTAGCCTTATAAAAATATTCATTTTTTATTTATTATGAACAAACTCATCCAATTCGACCTGCCATAGGCTTATATCGCAAAATAAGCGGAAATAAACAGTAAATAGATAAGTTGTTCAAGACTCATCATAAGACTAGACCGGTCCAGTCCGGTTCGGTTCACAGATTAAGATAAGAGAAAGGAAACCGGGTTCGAGCGAGGAACGAAAAGACCGACCTTAGAAACGGAGAAGCCATCGTCCGAAACCACGGAAGGTTGTGCGGAAGAAGAATCGACGGCCCTGGGAATGAGACTCAGCTTGGAGCCGCATAGCTTGGTATCGGCATTGGACAGAAATATGGATCGGAGCTGAACCGGAACCGGTCGTAAGCGAGTTGAGTTGCTGAGTCGGGGACGAGTTGAATGCGGAATAACAAGGCAGAGAAATCGGTGACCAGAGCAGACGGTGGCTCCACCTGGCATCGTAAACACACAACGGAAACGCACTTTTGCTTGCTTAAGTGCTTCGCTCCTTCTTCCTTTCTCAGCAACACAAACACAAAACAAAGAGAAAATGAAATGAACAAGACGCTTCTCAACCGCCAAAATTTGATACACGTGTCCTCGTTATCTTTCAGATTATATATATATATATATATATATATATATATATATATATATATATATATATATATTAAAAAAAACTAAGTTTTATTAATTTTAATTGTATTGTAGTTACATAATAAGAGCTGGTGTTCTTTTTAAGAGAAACTACTACTCATGGATAGTTGCTTTATAAATTAATAAAATTAATTATACTTAGAAAAATAAAAAGATAAAAATATGTATATCAAAAAAGATTATAAAACATAATTATATTATATATAAATATATATATATATATATACATATATATATATATATAATATATATATATATATATATATATATATATATATACATATATATATATACATATATATATAAGTATCGATAAAACTGTGGTGACTTTTTTTCTTTACAAAAAGTGAATAAAAATAATTTTAAGATTTCTGTGGCCCCTCTATTAAACTGGGATAAGTGCCAAAATAAAATTATTCCGGACCGCAAAAAGGTATTATGTACAGAAAAAATAGGGGTATTTTTTAGACATGGCGAGTTTTTAATTTGCACAGAGTAATATATAAACAAATTTATATATTCAATTAATATATATTTAAGATGATAATCAATTTTTAGGAACTTTTTTATTTTTAAATTGAAAATAAATATTAATGTTATTAATTTAATTCCAAATAATTTAAATTATTTGCAAAAGTTTTTAATGATAAAAAAGTAGTAAACATGAATTTAATTATGTAACCACAACTATTATTAGTTTCAAAAAGGGAGTTATATTATTTTGTATATTTTAAGAATGAATTTAATAATTTTTAAATAAATATATTTCATAATTTTAAATTACAAATTTAATTTAAAAAAACGTCTATAATTTTTTTTAAAATATTTGTAACATCTTTAAAAGTTTAATTTGTTATTAATTAAAATAAGTAAAATTTACTTATTTAACTCTTATCTTTGTCAGTTTCAAAAGATATTTTTAATTTTTTAAATTTAAAATTTGAAGAAAATTATTTATAATAATTTTAAGCAATTAAACTTTTAAACTTAAATTTAATTATTCAATCTATTTTCAAAGTCAAGAAACGTTTACGACATCCTATAAAATGCTTAACTTTTGAGAAAGTGTAATAATTTTGAATATTTAAGATTAAGAAATTTAATAATTTATTTTATGAAAAAGGAGAATAATTTCATGAATATATTTATAAGATTTTCTTAAATGTTTAGAATTCATAAAAATAATAATATTATCTTATTTAAGTGAGTATTATGAAAAACAGAAGCAGTATCCGACCAAATAAATGTAGTTATGTAGTTAGATGCAGTATTAGGAAGACAACCACTTCCAAGGACCTAATTCCTGTCAAAGGATTGAACACACAAAAAGAAAGGGGGATTTCATGAAATAATTGAATTTAATGAAATAAAAACCAACAATCGAATTAGATTTCCTTAATTAAATTAAATTACCCTCTTGATTAGATTCTAGTTCGCTTATCACAAGTTACAGACATTCATGCTCAACTTATTGAACTAAAATTCCAACCCGAATTAATTAACTAAGCAAGAATTAACACAAGAAATTCATATTATTTGAAACATTAAGCATGAACTAGTAAAAACATTAAGCACATAAATAAAATGTTGAAGAGTTAAGAGACGAGGAGAGCAAAAATAACACAACAGCAACCTCAAAGCTTCATTGCAATAGAATCAAAAGGATAACTTTATAAATTAGTCTTCCATTAAATTTGAATAAAGCAAATGAAGATTAAATGCAAAATGGAATTAAAATTGAAAATGAAATTAAATTAAAATAGAAAATGAAATTGAATTGAAACAAAAACAAAACGTAATTACAGAGAAAAGAAAATAAATACAGAACCAGTTTTTCTAGAGAGAGAAAACAAACTGTGAATCCCAAAAGCAAAGAATAAAGAACTGTATGCTTCTCTGTTCACTTCCTCTTTGTAATAAGTGGCTAGACCTAAATAGGTGTTCAACGCTAAACCTAATGGGCCCAAATTTATTCAATTATGGTCTAATGAATAAAAACTAAAAATAAAAATTGATAATGTGGCAGCTCCTCTCCAATTCCAGAATTAATTTCCAAGCCCAATAAAATTCCAAAGTTGCCCTGAAAATAATAATAAAATTAGCTCATAAAATTTAAATTAAATAAAATTAAGAATTTATGGTAAATGAAGCCCAAACAGTGAAATGAGAAAATAATAGGCAGTTAAACACAAACCACTAATACGAATAGGTATATAAAAGACTATACTATCCTAGAAAATAGCTAGAGAATAAAAATCAACCTTGAATTTAGCTTTAGAGATAAATAAGATAACACCTGAATATTTTTTTAACAAAAAAGTTGTTTAAATAAAAATTAGTTATTTAGTCTTTATTTTTGTAACAACCACCAATTATCTCTAACAGGATATTCTGTTTATGAAAAATATCAACTCTCTCTCTTTAAAAAAAATTGTTATTTTCCTTTTCTTTGTCTTCTTTCTAAATTTCCACCTTCTTTTCTTATCAAATTGACGATTAGATGTCACTTCTAGATTCCTGACATTGAGTAGAGCAAGAGTGTCCGATTATATTCTTGAACAGAGTTAGACCTTCTTTTCTTATCAAATTGACGATTAGATGTCACTTCTAGATTCCTGACATTGAGTAGAGCAAGAGTATCCGATTAGATTCTTGAACAGAGTTAGACTGCATGTGATTTTAGGATTTTAGAAGTTCTTTGAGTATCTCTACTCTATAGAGGTAAGGGAAGCTAGTTTAAATGTTTTAATATATATATTATAATTATTTATTTTATTAAACATGAATTGGATGAATTTAAATTGAATGGAATGAATGTTTACGTATGGTATGATGTAATATCAATGTTTGTGAATGCTGTGGTGTGTGATTAAGACATATTATCTTCAGGAAAGGAGATACTCGTGTTGAGATTATTAGGATGTGCATTGTTTGGGGATTTGATCTATCTAAGGAGGTATCATGACTCTACTGGTACATTGGATTCGTATAGATGAAGAATACCAACTAGTGAAGAGTCGAAGGAGGTTCATATGGCCATGTCCGAGGTTTGAAATATGAGCTTATCAGAATAGGACATATAACCCTATGCATATGGGAATTGTACCTTAGGTTTGAAATAGGAACGGATTACGACAAACTGTGTTCGAGGTTTGAAATATGAGTACGATCGGAACAGATGGATGGTATATGACAGGTACAAACCTCTAAGTCTAACTCAATGCGTCTAACTCAATGCATGAGTCTTTCAGAAGGAGAGAGTCTGTGTCTTTGTATGTGAGTCAATATATGTATGATATGAGATGAATTATGAAAGTTTAATTTGTTATAGTTTGGTTGAGATAGAAATTTAATATATGAAAATATTTTTTTTAAAACTCTCTAGCTTACTCTTATTTTTTTGTGTGGTGTTTGTTTTGTTTTTAAATTTGCGATGATAGTATATTACACATGAGTAGAGGATTTGACAAAGGTGGTGTGAGTTCCCAGTGAATTGATGGAGAAACTTTATTTTATTTTGTAATTGTATAAAGATATTTTTAATAAATCTTATGTGGAGAAGTATATTTTGAAATATATGATGAATGTATGAATTTTTATATTCAAATTTATTGTATAATTTTTATACAATAAAGTTTCTATACATGAAAAATATGCAGTATTATAAAAACAAGTAAATAAAAAAAAATAATGACTTATAAAAACACTATCTTTATAAAAAAGGAAATAAATGACAAATATAATATCCTGATGTAATTTAATTAAGAAAGACAACATCTCCAATTATTTGTTAAAAGGTAATAAAACATAATTTTTTTGTTAAAATTTATAACTTCCATTTCAACAATTGATCAACTTTTTAGTATATGTATTAAAAAAAATCCAACCCTTCATATCTTTAAGTATTGATAAATAATAAATTATAAAATATACTTATTTATATATAATATGATTATCTTTTATAACCTTTTTTCATATACATATTTTTATCTTTTTATTTTTCTAAGTATAATTAATTTTATTAATTTATAAAGCAACTATCTACTACCATGAACAGTAGTTTCTCTTAAAAAGAACACCAGCTCTTATTATATAACTACAATGCAATTAAAATTAATAACATTTAGCTTTTTTAATGTATATATATATATATA